>MDTB01057801.1_pt1 | contig 32835 bp, 31 predicted proteins | sample 811161 | NCBI WGS metagenome assembly MDTB01 (sample SAMN05326650, study PRJNA326480) | marine metagenome | isolation source: seawater | place: Mediterranean Sea | collected 2009 | reverse complement strand
TTTTAAGTCTTGAGGCTCGTTAATTGAGACAAATGGATAAATCTTATTTCCTTTTCCAATTTTAGTATTTCCAGTAATACTTACATGTGATTGAACTTCTGTATTCTCTCCGATTTCTACGTTAGGACCTATGATAGTATATGGTCCAATTTTAACACTCGAATGAATTTTTGCTTTTTTATTTACGATCGCGGTTTTATCTATCATCTGTTATCTTTAATAAAATTTTTTAAATCCTTGGCTGGATAACCCATTACCTTAGAATTATCAGAAACATTCTTTATAACTCCACTGCCACCACCTATTTGCACATTGTTACCAATTTTGAGATGGCCTGATATTCCTGCCTGACCACCAATCATAACATTATTACCGACAGTTGTACTGCCAGCAAAACCAACTTGTCCTGCAATAATGCAATTTTCACCAATTTTAACATTATGAGCTACATGTATTTGATTATCTAAATATGTATTTTTCCCTATGATTGTGTTTGAAAGAGAACCTCTGTCTATTGTAGATCCGCAACCTATTTCGACATTATCTTCAATTATTACAATGCCTATTTGAGGATACCTAAAATTATTATCTTTATTTGGAAAAAACCCAAAACCTTTTTTTCCAATCACACAACCATCTAAAACTTGAACATTATTTTTGATTAATGAATTTCTAATTATTACATTTGATCCTATAGAACAATTATCACCTATATTTACATTTTTTTCTATAATTGAATTATGACCAATTAAACAGTTTGAGCCTATTTTTACATTTTCACCAATAAGAACGTTTTTTCCAAATTTAATTTTATTTTTAAATTCTGTCTCATTAATATCTTTTACGGTATTATCATAATCATCAGTAATAGACTCTGGATAAAAAATCTTTGTTATTTTAGCGATATGTAATAAAACTTTATCGCTTATTATAGCTTTACAGTTATTGGGTAAAAATGACTGAAAATTTTTAGATGTTAAACAATAAGAAGCTTTAGTTTTTTTTGCTAAATCAGTGTATTTTTTTGAGTGTAGAAAAGTTATTTCATTTTTTTTAGATGTATAAAGATCTTTAATATCTGTGATTTTATCATCGGGTAAATTATTATTTTTTAAATTAATTGCCTTAAGCAAAAAATTTACATTATGAGGCCCGGTGTTTTTGAAAAAAGCATTTGACATTAATAGTTTAATATCAAAACTTATTTTAAATGCTTATCAAGATTTATTGCTAATTATTTCCTATCAACAATTGTTGCAGACCATTGCGCATCCGCCATTTTTTTTGCATTAACAAAAGCCTCGCCTTTATATTTCCAAACTCTTCCATGGGATCTTATAGCTTCTATATTTAACTCTAATTTGCAGTCAGGTATAACTGGATTTCTAAATCTTGCTTTATCCACACTCATCAAAAAAACCAGTTTATTTTCATACTCAGATTTATCTATCCCAGCCGCTGTTAGTGCAGCAGCGGCTTGGCCAAATGCCTCAACTATTAATACACCTGGCATTACAGGCTGATCGGGAAAATGTCCCTGTACAAAAAATGAATCTTTTTTTACATTTACTATTGCAGTTGCAGAAAAAAGTTTTTTAATATTAATTAACTCATCAATTAATAACATAGGTTCCCTGTGTGGTAGCAATTCTCTTATTTCAGATTTATTAAGTTTACTAATCATTTTTCTATACTTATTTTAGTAATTTTTTTATCTAATAATTTGATAATATCATCAGTAATATTCAACTTATTTTTTCCTATAATTATATTTTTTTTTTGTAGGATCAGCTCAATATTATTTTCATCAGAGTATTGGGAAAGTATAGGTTTCAAATTTTCTAATATTTTAGATGTGGCGTATATTTTGTTATTATTTATCTCTTTATTAATTGTTTGTGTTCTACTTTTGTAATCATTGATTTTTTTATTAAGTTTATCAACTTTAATTTTAATATCGTTATCACTTAGTATATTTTTTTGAGAAGAAATTGTTTTATCCTCGTTTTTTATGTTAGTTTCCATCTTATTTAACTCAACTTCATATTTTTTTTTTTTATCGTCAATTTGTTTTGTGGCAGATTTTCCAACTAACGAATTAGCAATTATAAAATCTAAGTCTACATAAACAATGCTCGATGAATAAGAAATTGACGAAAAAATTAAAAACGTTAATAATACGTAAAGTCTAATAAAATATTTCATTAAAATGATGTTCCGATTTTAAATCTAAAAGATTCTGTTTCATCTCCATCTGCTTTAGTTATTGGTGTTGCAAAAGAAAAACTTAATGGTCCAATAGGAGTGAACCAATCAACAGCTAATCCTGTTGATGATCTAATCTTATTGCTATCTAATGAGCTGTCATAATCTACACCAAATACATTTGCTGTATCAAGAAAAAGACTAAAATCTATATTTTGTAAGTCAGCTAATAATTTTGGTAGTGTTGCGGCAATATTAACTGCTGATCCATAATTTCCACCAATATAATCATCCCCATCTTTAGGGCCGATTTTTCCACTTACAAATCCTCTCAACTTTCTTGAGGGTATGAATACTCTTTTGCTAACTCTTACATCGTCATCAATACTGTTTGCTGCTTTCATCAAAACTAAAAACGATAAAACTGTATCATTTCCCAGTTTTTTATACTTTGAATATTCATAGGTATTTGTAATAGTTTTGTCATCAGCTATTATAGGTAGTGATTGTCTAAAAGTACTTCTATAACCATCGGTAGGTTGAAAATTTTGATTTAGCTTGTTCAAACTTAGAGAATACTCAAAATTACTATCAAAATAGTTGCCCTCTTGCTTTTTTTTAGCCGCTGAAGCTAAAGACGATGTATCTAGTGTTTCGTAATAAGTCGAAATACTTGGTGTGAAAAAAATATCTTGATATTGCTCAAAAGATGTACCGAAAGAGAAACCTAATTTACTTGTCTCGTATCCGTACTTATTCATTAGATCTTCTTGAGAATTTTCAATGGTTGTTATTAATGATTTATCGCTATTTCTAAAATTTGGATTAGTAATTGATAATATTCCTAATAACGCATTATCACTAATACTTGCTGAAGCATTTAATTTAGTACCTTGTCCAAGATAATTATTTTCTTTAAATCCGAATTGAATTTGGGTACCACTTGTTCCTGTGCCAGCACCAGCAGAAATTTCACCAGTGGGTTTTTCCTCAACTTCTATGTCAATAATTTTAGATTGTTCGTTTGAACCTTTCTTTAATTTATAAGAAACATTTGAAAAAATATTTTTTGATTTAATTTTATTTATCGATTTTTTAAACAAAATTTGGTTGAAAGGATCACCTTCGTCAGTAATAATAGAATTTCTTATAACATTTTCATTGGTAAGATAATTTCCTAGTATATTGATTTTTTCAACATATGTTTTTTCGCTTTCATTTAAATTTATAGTTAAATAAATATTATTTTTCTCAATTTTTTCAGAATAAGAGGCATTAATAAATTCATATTCTTTTAAAAGTGCTATTTTATCAATTTCATTTAGAATTTTTTTTATTTTATTTAATGAATATAATTTACCATTTTGTTTTTTTATTATTTTATCAATTTCCGAAAAACTTTTTTTGTTAAATGAATCAGGAAGATTTAAAATTATTTCTTTGATAAAATATTTATCACCCGCATCAATATTATATATTAATTCAAAATTGTTACCTTTGATGATCTGTGCAGACGTACTATTGATCTTCACATTATAGTACCCGTTATTTTTGTAAAAATTCGTTAATAATTTTTCATCTAATGTTATTCTATTTTTATCCAAATATTTTTTTTTTGAAATAAATTTCCAAAATTTTCTTTCCTCTGAAACAATTATATTTTTTAGTTTTCTATCTTTTATTTTTTTATCACCTATAAATTTTATTTTTTCAATGAATGCTCTTTCACCTAGTTTTATATCATAAGTCAAGTTTACGGTATTATTATCATTGTTTTTAATTAAGGCATTTATTTCAGAAAAATAATAACCATTTATTTTGAGAATATTTTTAAGGATATTTTGATCTCTTTTGACTTTATTTTCTAAAAAGGAATTTTTCTCTTTGAGTTTTAGGTTGTCATAAAGTGTTTCAATTATTCTTTTATTTTTTACTCCTGTAATATTAATTTCTTGTATAATTGGATTTTCATCAACTTCAATTTTTAAAGTGCTATTTATCAAAGATAAATTTATATTCTTAAAAAAATTAGTTTTATATAATTCCTTTAAAATTTTATTTAAATCAGATGGTTTGTAATCACTATTAATTTTAATTTTTCCAAATAAAATAATCGTTTCTTTCGATATTCTTTTATTCCCAACTACATCTATAGATGTAACTATTTCAGCACAAACTGAAAAATTAAAAATTAAAAAACTTATAATATATAATAATAATTTTTTCATATAGGTTTATGTTTATTACATAGATGATTTATTTTCAATCTCACAGTTTCTTTTAAATTCAAAATCATATTGATATTTTTGGGTTGAATTTTTTTTAATCTAACAAAAGTTTTTAGATTTAATATTTTTCTTAAAAGTCTATAAATATCAGTATATTTAACTTTTCCATTTAGAAACAGATTTACTAACTCGTCATTAGCTATCACTATAACTGTGTCATATAATGAAATAGTATCTGGAAATTTTTTGATAAAACTTAGACATTTAAATTTTTTTATTTCAGGCGAATGCAAATTTAAGTTATTTAAAACTTTAAAATTGATATTTTCAGACTTATTATACTTTTTGTTGTTATTATATATAGAATTGAAAATTGGTATTTTCATATCAGTATCATGTATTAATAATTTAGTTGTTCCATTTTTAAACTTTACTACCGCATGTAGATATGAGTTTTCGTGAATTAAAATAGAAAATTTGTTTATTTGTAGGTTAAATATTCTGCTTGCTTCTAATATCTCAAAAGTTTTGTTCATCATCGTAGATGAGTCAACCGAAATTTTTTTTCCCATCTTCCATTTTGGATGTTTAATTGCATCTTTTGGTTTTACTAAGTTAAGATTTTTAATTTTATGACTTAAAAATGGACCGCCAGAAGCTGTAATATAGATTCTGTCAACATTTTTAGTATCAAAACCATGTAATAATGACCATATCGAGAAATGCTCTGAATCAACTGGTACAAATGTTGTATTGTATCTTTTTAACTTATTTTTTATAAGGTTCCACGCACAAATAATTGACTCTTTGTTTGCTATTCCAATTTTTTTTGTAAATTTTATTATCTTTAATGTTGGCTCTAAACCATTTATGCCACTTATAGAACTCATAACATAGTCTATTTTTTTATTAAATATGCTATTTAAATTATTAAAATTATTAAATAATTTAATATTTTTTTTCTTAATTTTTTTTTTTAAATTTAAATAAGCTAGTTGGTCTGTAATTATTAAATTTTTTACTTTTAGTTGTTTTGACTGTTTTAGTAATTCTTTAGTTTTGGTATTTGTTGATAGTAACTCTACTTTGTATTTATTTTTATTTTGTTTGATTATTTCAATAGTCTTTTTTCCAATTGATCCTGTAGAACCAAGTATAGCTATCTTTATCATATTAAATTAATACTTTTTAAAATATATACAAACGGAAATACAAATATCATTCCGTCAATCCGATCCAATAATCCACCATGACCAGGTATTATTTTGCCTGTATCTTTTATTTTTTTTAGTCTTTTAAAATAAGACATAGTAATATCACCAAAATGACTTACAGTGGAAATTATTATCCCAGCTAAAACTATATAGTTTATACTTTTATTCGTAACAAAATATAATTTATATAAACACAATAATGAAAGAGCTGAAAAAAAACATGCTCCAATATATCCAGAATATGTTTTACCAGGACTTATTTTGGTAATTTTAGGTCCTTTAAGAATTTTTCCGCTTACATAACCCCCTAAGTCGGTAGATATACATGAAAATAATATTGCTAAAAAAATATCAAATCCTAAGGTTATTCTCACTTTATAAGTGCAATAAAATGCAAAAATTATGAATATTAATCCTAATACTAAATAATAGTTGTTTTTTGAAATAAAATACCATTCATAAACACTTATAAGAAGGAGCAATATTAAAAATACTATTAAATATTCTATATCATTAAATATAAAAAAAAGTGTGAATGGTAATAGAAATACACTACTTACGATTCTTTTTTTTAACTCAGTATCAATCATATATTACCAAAGTTTCTCTTTATTTTTTTAAATTTGCTTATAATTTTATTAAAATCCGATTTAGTAAAATCAGGCCATAGTTTTTTTTCAAAAAAAATTTCAGAATAAGCTATTTGCCACAATAAAAAATTGCTTAGTCTTTTCGTATCACCGGTCCTAATTAAAATATCGGGATCTGGAATACCTCTTGTATACAAATTTTTACTAATATCAGATACAGATATTTTTTTTTTTATTTTTTTTAAATTATTAAATGCATTTAATATTTCAATTTTAGATCCATAATTTAACGCTAAATTAATTTGTAACTTCTTATTAAATCTTGTTTTAATTTCTGAAGTTTTAAGTATTGAGTTAAGTTTTTTTGAAAATTTTATACTGCCTATTATTTTTAATCTTACTTTATTTTTGTTTAATTCATCTATTTTTTCTTTTAAATATATTTCAAGTAAATTAAATAAATATTTTCTTTCATTAGGAGGTCTTTTCCAATTTTCAGTTGAGAAAGCATATAAAGTTAGAAATCTAATTTTTTTTTTTAAGCATTCTCTTAAAATAATCTCTACAGTTTTTAAACCTTGTTTATGACCTAAGTTTCTTGACTTTTTGTGTTTTATGCCCCAACGCCCATTGCCATCCATAATTATGGCTACATGTTTTAATGGATTCATATTTTCATTATTTCTTTTTCTTTAGATATGACTTTTTCCTCTATTTTTTTTATATTTTGATCTGTCAAGTTTTGGATGTTTTTTTCTTCTACTTTTTCGTCGTCCTCACTTATCTCTTTTTCTTTTAGTAATTTTTTAAGCTCATCGTTTGCTTCTCTTCGTATATTTCTAATAGAAATTTTACATTGCTCCCCAATTGTTTTAATCATTTTTTTTATTTCACTTCGTCTTTCTTCACTTAAATCTGGAATTGGTAATCGAATGAGTTGTCCATCTATTTGAGGATTTAATCCTAAGTTAGATTTTTTTATAGCTGCATCAATTAATGGCACGTTATTTAAATCCCAGACTTGAATACTTATAGATCGTGGTTCAGGAATTGTTATACTTGAAAGTTGATTTACTGGCATTTTTTGACCATAAACATCTACCTTTATTAAATCTAAAATATTAACATTTGCTCTTCCTGTGCTTAGTGAAGATAAATCCTTAATAAATCTATCATAAGTTTTATCCATTTTTTCTAAATATTTGTTGTCTTGAAACATTACTCCCCAATTTTTATTCTATAAAATGAGTTAATTTTTACTGTATTATCTTTAATTTCACTTAAAATATCTTTAACTTTTTTTTTAGGATCCATCACCCATTGTTGATTTAACAAGCTATTATCCTCCTTAAATTTTTTAATCTTTCCTTCGCTTATTTTATCTATTATGTTCTGTGGTTTACCAGTGCTCGAAAGCTCTTCTGATATTAATTGCATCTCTTTTTCAATTATATCTTTATCTATTTGTTCAATATCTATCGCTAATGGACTTGAAGCTGCAATATGCATTGACAGCTGTTTTCCAAACACATCTAATTCTGAATTAATAACTTTTGCATCAATGTTAACAATTACGCCCAACTTTGACAAATTATCTTTTACCACTGAATGCATGTAGGAATAGTTTTTAGTTTTTTGATCCTCTGATATTGTAGCCATTCTTCCAATAGTAATTTTTTCTCCTATTTTTGAAATCTTATTTACAAGATTATTTTTCACTGTATCTCCATTAGACATTTGAAAATTTTCTATCTTAATAGGATCAGATAATACTTTATTATTAATTTCACTTATTTCTTTGACAAACTTTATGAAATCCTCATTTTTTGCAACAAAATCTGTTTCACAATTGATTTCAATAATTGATAAGCTGTTTTCTGTCTTATATATTGAAATTAAACCTTCATTTGCTGTTCTTGACATTTTTTTTGACGCTTTTGAAATTCCCTTTACGCGCAATAATTCAATGGACTTCTGAATATCCCCCTTGGTTTCTTTTAAAGCGTTGTTACAATCTTTAAATCCTGCACCAGTAACTTTTCTAAGTTCTTTGACTTTATCAATATCGCTCATTAATTGACAGATGTGTTAGAAGCTTTTTCCTCTTGGTTTTTTTCGATATTAATTTTTTCTTTGATATTATTCTCTTCATTAACTTTAAGATTTTTTTGCGCATTATCAATAGTATCTTTAATAAGACTACAATATAAATCAATCGATCTACGTGCATCATCATTCCCAGGTATCGGAAAGTCAATTCCATCCGGATCTGAATTAGTATCTAAAATTGCAATTATTGGAATTCCTAACTTTAATGATTCCTTAATTGCTAGTGACTCGTAGTTTGTATCAATTACAAACACCAAGTCAGGTGTTTTTTTCATACTTGATATTCCCCCTAAAGATCTCTCAAGTTTGTCTCTTTGAGAGCTCATTTTTAAAAGCTCTTTTTTTGTAAATCCTCTATTTTCTGAAGATAGATCAAGTGTTATTTTCTGTAATTTTTTAATCGAATTTGAAATAGTTCCCCAATTTGTTAACATTCCCCCAAGCCATCTATAGTTAACATAATACTGGTTAGTATCTTTGGCCAAATTTGCAATTGCCTCTGATGCTTGTTTTTTAGTTGATATAAATAAAATTTTTCCATTGTTTGCAATCGTTTCATATATTTTCTCCATAGCAATTTTGGTTAATTGGAGAGTTTGAGTTAGATCGATTATATGAATTGAATCTTTTTTTCCAAAAATATACTTTCTCATTTTTGGATTCCATCTCAAAGTCTTGTGCCCTAAATGGACACCGGCTTCAAGCAGTTGTTGTATGGTTATATCAGGTATCTTCATAAATTTTTCCGGTTAATCCTCCATAACCACTTCCAAATGGACCGGGGGTCTTACGACCATTGGTTATGTGTGTTTTTAGCCACTCTTTACAAACTAATTTAAAATAAAACAAGCTTTTTTTTAATTGATTTCAGCTTGTATGTCGAGTTTTTTCAAGTTTTCTATGATTTTTTTATCAACAAACCGTTTATTTTTAAGATTAAATGTCATTTCCTTTTGATCTTTGTTAATCGATATTCTTACACCTGTATTTCCAGGCTCTCTTAACATATAGGACAAATCATCAACATTATGTGTACTATTTATTATTAATTTAATATTTTTTATTGGTTTATTATAAATATCTTTAATAGGTAATACTTTTAATACATTAATTTTTTTGTTTTTTTTTTCATCGTCTGTAAAATTTTTGTTTAATGTTAACAAGCAAGAATTTCCCTCAATTAAAAATTCTCTATTTAAATTTAACATTTCTGAAAAAATAAAAAGTTCAAAAACACCTGACAAGTCTGAAAATTTTATTATTGCGTACGCAGTACCTTTATTTGTTTTTCTCTCCTGAATTTTTAAAATAGTTGCAGCTATATTTGATTGATTAACATTAACATTGTCATTGAATTTATCAAAATTAATTATTTCATATTGTTCATATAAATCTTTAAATTGATTTAATGGATGATCGGATATAAAAAAACCGATTGCTTCGAACTCTTTAGATAATCTATAATCAAATTCCCAATCATCTTTCATTTCTATGATGCTATTTTCTTTAAAATTGTCAGAATTTTCAAAAAGATTTGTTTGGTTCATAATTTTATTCTCATAATTATTTTTAGAGTTAATTATAATTGATGGAATTGCGTCAAAAATAGAAGCTCTATTTAATAGCAGGCTATCAAAAGATCCTGATTTAACAAGCCCCTCTAGTTGTAATTTATTTATATCCTTTGGGTTTACCCTTGCTATGAAATCTTCGATTGATTTAAATTTTCCATTTTTCTCTCTTTCCTTCACAATATTTGAAACTGCTTCGAAACCCACATTTTTAATTGCCCCAAGCGCATAGTAAAAATTTTTGTCATCAGATTTGAAGTCTTCAAAACTTCTATTAATATCTGGTCTTAATATCTTTATGTTTAATCTTTTGATTTCTTCATAAAATTCTCCTAGTTTTTTTTGATTAGATATATCCATGGTCATTGAAGCCGAAAAAAATTCATTAGGATAATAAGTCTTTAAGTAAGCCGTTTGATAAGCGATAATTGCATAAGCCGCTGCATGACTTTTATTAAAACCATATTCTGCGAATGGTTCAATCTTTAAAAAAATACTTGCAGCCACATCTTTTCTAATACCATTTTTCACAGCGCCTTCTATAAATCTTAGTTTTTGCTTTTCAACTTCAGATCTTTTTTTTTTTCCTATAGCTTTTCTTAAAATATCTGCTTCACCAGCAGTAAAACCAGATAGTTTTTGTGCAATTTGCATAACTTGTTCTTGATAAATTATTACGCCATAAGTTGGTTTTAAAATATCTTTAATCATAGGATGGATATAATCTGGTTCTCTCAAGCCATTTTTACACTCATTGTAAATAGGTATATTACTCATTGGTCCAGGCCTATACAGTGCTACTAGGGCTATTATGTCCTCCAAATTATTTGGTTTCATGTTAATAAGAGCATCTTTCATTCCAGAGCTTTCTAGCTGAAATAATCCTACGGTTTGCCCTGAAGAAAGAGTATTAAAAACTTTCTCATCATCAAAATTAATACTTTCAATATTAAAAGATTTATTTTTGCTTCTTATAAGTTTTTCAGTTTTATCTATGACTGTAAGTGTCTTTAAACCTAAAAAATCAAACTTTATTAATCCTGCATTTTCTGCAGAATACATATCATATTGAGTTGATGGTAATAATAAATCTGAGGTATTGTCTTTGTATAGCGGAACTGTTTCTGTCAATTTCTTGTCTGCTATTACAACACCTGCCGCATGAGTGGCAACATTACGGTTCAAACCTTCTAATTTTAGCGATAAATCTATTAATTTTTTTACCCTACTATCTTCTTTAATCATTTTAAGAAGCCTCGGCTCAGAATTAATGCATTCAGTCAAACTTTGTGGTCTGGATGGATCGAAAGGTATCATTTTGGCGATACTATCAACAAACCCGTATGATAAACCTATTACTCTACCAACATCTCTAATCACCATTCTGGCTTTTAGTTTTCCAAATGTAATTATATGGGCTACACTATCTTTATATTTTTGTGATAAATAATTAAAAACTAAATCTCTTTTTTCCTCACAAAAATCAATATCAAAGTCTGGCATTGAAACTCTATCTGGGTTAAGGAAACGCTCAAATATTAAATTAAATTTTATTGGATCTACGTCAGTTATAGAGAGGCACCAGGCAACTAGAGAACCAGCTCCCGAGCCCCTTCCGGGACCTACGGGAATGTCATTTTTTTTTGCCCAATTAATGTAATCTGATACTATTAAGAAATAACTAGAATAGTTCATTTCTGTAATTATCTTAAGTTCATGATCTAGTCTACTTTTGTAAATTTCATAAAGATTAGATTCTGTTGAATCCTCGCCGATCTTGATTAGATTTTTATCAAACTTTAATTTAAGACCTAGATTAGAATTTTTATGTAACTTAATATGTGCGTCACTGTCACCATCAGAATTAATATTAGGTAAAATTGGCTTTGATGCTAATGGTCTAAAGTTACACCTATAGGGTAAGAAATAATTATTTTCTAGAGCTTCTGGTAAATCCTTAAATAATTGGCGCATCTCCTCATCAGACTTTAAATAATGTTGATCTGAATATGACAATCTGTTTTTGTCATTTATGTAAGATTTATTACCAATACATATTAATGCTTCATGGGCATTATGCATATTTTTATCAATATAAAAAACTTCGTGCGTTGCAATAATTGGAATATTTAATTTTTTTGAAAGTTTTAAATTAAAATTTTCAAATTCTTTCTCATTTTTGTCTCCATGTCTTTGAATTTCAATATAAAAATTTTGTTTAAGAGTCTGAGATAGTTGAATATAAATTTTTTCTATTAAATCAAATTTTCCTTTCCTAAATAATGAGCCTATAAGACCATTTATACTACCTGATAAAACAATAATTCCCTCAGAATTCTGAATTAATTCGATAAAATTACAGAATGGGTCTGATATACTAGTATTATCTAAGTAAGATTTAGAAGAAAGTTCAATTAACCTCTTATAGCCAATTTTATTTTTTGCGATTAAAGTTAATAACCCTCTATGTTCATCATTTTTAAAAATAATCTGGGTTCCTATGATTGGTTGACATCCAGATTTAGATATAACTTCTGAAAATTCCAAAGCACCACATAGATTAGATGTATCTGATATACCTAGTGACCTAACTTTATTAACTTTAATAAATTCTTTTAGATTATCTATTTTTAAAGCACCTTCGCAAATTGAATACTGAGAATGAATTTTTAAATGATTAAAATTTTTTTTTATTGACTTCTCACGCATTGTAATTTTGTAATCTACCATTAATTAATTGTAATTTACAATCGGCTAATTTAGCAAAATACATATTGTGGGTTGCAAAAATTATTACTCTATTTTGGTTTTTCAATTTTAGTATTAAATCAAAAATGATTTTTGAGTTTTTTTGGTCTAAGCTGCCTGTGGGCTCGTCTGCTAAAAGAATTTTAGGTGAGTTGATTATAGCTCGTGATATTGCTATCCTTTGGGCTTCTCCGCCAGATAATTCAGATGGATAGTGATTTATTCTATTTCCTAACCCTATTTTTTTTAAAAGTGAATGTGCCTCTAATCTTGATTTATTTTCATTTTTCTTTGCGGCTAAACAAGCTAAATGTACGTTTTCTAGTGCAGTGAAGTCATTTAACAAATTATTATCCTGATATACTATGCCTACGTTGTTAGCTCTAATATTATCATTGTATTCATTGTCTTTAAAATTAATTTTATCATTACCTATAACTAAACTACCTTTGGTAGGACTATCTATCATTGAAATTATATTTAATAAGGTTGATTTTCCTGAACCAGATGGTCCAACAATTGAATAGATGGTTCCAGACTTAAATGTATAATTTATATTCTTTAAAATTTTTAAGTTATTTTTAGTAAAAATTTTTGAAATTTGTTTTAGCTCTACTATTTTTTTATTCATATTTTAGAGATTTTACCGGATCTAATTTTGAAGCTTTTGAGGCTGGATACATGGAAACAATAGATGTAATTAAAATAGACACAAAACCGATCAGGCTAATTGATTTTAAATTAATTTCAGATGGCATTTTGCTTAAAAAATAAATTTCTTCAGGAAAAATACTAAAACCAAACGTATCACTAATAAAAACCCTTATTTCCTCAACATATATAGAGAATATTATTCCTAAGAAAATACCAAATATTGTTGCAAATAAACCTATAGAAAAACCTACAAAAAAAAAAATTTTTTTAATGGAACTATTTCTAACACCTATAGATTTTAATATCGCGATTTCTTTTGTCTTATTCTTAACTAGAATTGTGAGACCAGATATAATGTTAAATGCTGCTACAATTATAATTAAAGATAGAATTATAAACATCACGTTTCTCTCAATTTTAAGAGCTGCAAAAAGCGATTTATTTAAATCGCTCCAGGAGTAAATTAATTCATCATTAAACTCTTTTAAAAAAATTTGTTTAGATTTTTCAATTTGATCAGGTTTTTTTAGGTAAATTTCTAAAAATCTATCTTTTTCACTTAAATTGAATAAATTCTCAAGATCTAAAATATTTATAAATGCAACATTTTTATCAAATTCTAATAAACCGCTATCAAACAAGGAATCTACAATATAAGTCTCTTGTTTTGGAAAGGAGCCTACAATAGTTTCTATACCACTTGGTGACATTAATGAAACTTTGTCTCCTATCTTTACATTTAAAATAAAACTTAATTCCTTTGATATTGATATATGTTTAATAATTAATCTTTTATTACCCAAAAATTGTTTTTTTTTTACTAAGTCTAATTTTTTAAAACTTTTACTTTTATAACCCCTGAGCAATATACCTTTTGTATAATTTTTATTTATTAATACTGCTTCTCCGTCGTTACTTAACAAAACAAGTTTAATTAATTCTTTAATTTTTTTATTTTTAAATTTTTCAAAATCTAATTGCGCTTCATTCGGTTTAATTATTATGTGAGCATTGAACCCTACAATTTTATTAATTAGCTCTGACCTAAACCCATTCATTACGGACATGACAATTATTAGAACGGCAACACCTAGACTAATTCCTATAAAAGAAAAAATTGAAATAATATTTAAAAAACTATCTTTTTTTGATTTTAAATATCTAAGTATAACTATCTTTTCTAATGATGTTAATATTTTCAATTTTTTTTATTTATAGTTTTTACAATTTGATTTAAATCTAATTTATCAATTTTTTCCCCAACTTTTTTAAATTCAAAAGTATTTTCATCAGTATTTTTTCCAATTATAATTTGAAAGGGTATACCAATTAAATCAAATTTTTTCATTTTTGCTGGTAGTGAGTCATCACTATCATCTATAATTGTGTCAATATTTTTACTTTTTAGAAATTTAAAAATATTTATAGATTTTTGTAGATTATTATTATCATTTTTATTTATAAAAGGTAATATTACACAATGATATGGTGCAATTGAAATTGGCCATATCATTATTTCTTTTTTTTCGTCGTATTTTGCCTCAATTATCGCACCTACTAATCTGGAGACACCAATTCCATAGGATCCCATTTTTACAAATTCTTTTTTTCCTTTATGATCAACAGAAGCTCCCAAAGGCTTAGAATATTTATCACCAAAATAAAATATATGACCTACTTCTATACCTTTTGTAACAAGCTGATTCTCATCCTTGACTATTTTTTTGAATTCTATTTGATTATATTTCTCATCGGTAACTGCATAATAATCAGCAAACTTTTTTCTTAAGTTCATTAAGGAAGTTTTTTCTAATGTAATATCTTCGTAATTAACATTAAAGATCCTCTTGTCAGTATAAATTTTGCTTTCTCCTGTGTCAGCTAAAATTATGAATTCATGCGATAAGTTTCCTCCAATGGGTCCGGTATCTGCTGACATTGGTATTGCGGTGAGTTCTAGTCTTTTAAAAGTTTTTAAATATGATAAAAAGAATTTGTTGTATGATAAAATAGCTTCATCGTTAGTTAAATCAAATGAGTATGCGTCTTTCATGTAAAACTCTCTGCACCTCATTACTCCAAACCTAGGTCTAAGTTCGTCTCTAAATTTCCATTGTATGTGATAAATAAGTTGAGGCAAAGATTTGTAAGATTTTACAGATGATCTAAAAATTTCTGTAATTAGTTCCTCATTAGTGGGTCCATATAACATTTCTCTATTTTGACGGTCTTTAATTCTCAACATCTCTGCACCATAATGTTCATATCTGCCACTTTCTTTCCAAATATCACTAGATTGAATAGTCGGCATTAAAATTTCTTGTGCTAAAATTGCATCCTGCTCTTCCCTAACTATTTTTTCTATTTTTTTCATTACTTTAAAACCTAATGGCAGCCATGAATAAATGCCTGCTGAGGATTGTTTAATCATACCAGTTCTGAGCATCAATTGATGGGATTTAATTTTAGCTTCTGATGGATTGTTTTTCAAAATAGGAATTAGTGACTTTGTAAAAAACATATATCTATATTCTTACAAAATTTATATTGGTTAGTGGTTTTTTACCAGTCTTTTCCTTTGTATATTTTCTGCACAAAATTTTAATAGTTTCTTTAATATTTTCTTCTTGATTTCTATTGTTTAAAGAAAATGTTTTTGATGATTGTATTATTTCATGCTGTAATGAATATTTAAATTCATTATGTTCCTGAATTGGAAGTCCTTTCACTGTTATTATAGGTTCACCATAAATATCACCATTATTTTTTATTACTATAACTACGTTTAGATAACCATTTGATGAAAGACTCTTTCTTTCTTTAATTGACTGGGCATCTTCCTCAACCCCTATGTGGCCATCTAAGTAAATTTTTCCATAAGGTGCTTTGTCAAAAACCTCAGGTGCCGAACCAGATAATTTTACAATATCACCATTCTCTACTTTTATTGGGTATGGGACTTGCATTTCTTTTGCGAAATTAATATGTTCAAGCATATGCCTTTGCTCACCGTGAACTGGTATTATTGAGTTAGGTTTTATCCATTTGTACATATCCTTAAGATCATCCCTATTAGGATGACCAGAAACATGTACAAACTCATTTTCTTCTGAGATTACTTCTATACCCTCTCTTACAAGTTTATTATGTAAATTATAAAGTTTTTTTTCATTTCCTGGAATAATTTTTGATGAAAATATTACTGTATCGCCAGCCTCGAGAAATACATCGGGATGAATATAATTTGAAATTCTATTCATTGCACCCATAGGTTCACCTTGACTGCCAGTACATAGATAAATTATTTTATCTCGTGATATATTTTTTATATCTCTCGGGTCTAATGGATCAATTACATCTTTTAAATAGCCGCATTTTCTTGCTGCGTTAAAAATTTTTTGCATTGACCGCCCAACCAAAGCTATTTGTCTTCCAGTTTTTTTTGCACAATAAAAGATAGTTTCCATTCTTGCTACATTCGAGGCAAATGAAGTAATTACAATTCTTTTTTTTAGTCTTTCTATAATTTTGACTAAGCTTCGTCTAACATCTCCCTCGGATCCAGTTCTGCCTAAATTGAAAACATTTGTAGAGTCGCATATCATACAAATTACACCTTCATTGCCAATTTCCTTTAATCTTTGAGAGTTTAAGTTTTTACCCACCAATGGTTCTGGATCGTATTTCCAGTCACCTGTATGTAAAATATTACCAATTGGAGTGTTTATTTTTAATCCATTGGGTTCTAATGTAGAGTGAGTTAAAGAAATAAATTCAATGTTAAAAGGCTGGAGGTCAATTGATGATCCTAACTGAACAATATTTAAATAGTTACTTACATCTATTTTTCTTTCCTTAAATTTTTCTAAAACTAACGTAGCTGTAAATGGTGTTGCAAAAATTTTACATTTAAGTTTAGGCCAAACATGTGAAATAGCTCCAATATGATCTTCATGCGCATGAGTTAAAATTATACCTAATAGATTCTCTTTTCTACCCTCAATAAATCCAGTATCTGGTAGTATTAAGTCAACGCCAGGTATAGTATCGTCAGCAAAAGTAATTCCAACGTCAACAATGATCCATTTATGATTCTCTGATTTTCCAAAAGCATACAAACTCATATTCATGCCAATTTCACCTGCCCCACCTAATGGACAGTATAATAATTCATCATTCATATTAATTTTATCAAACCTTTAAGTGTTACGTCTTTATCTATTTTACATTTATAGTCAATTGTATTCATAAATAAATGGGCTAAACCTCCTGTTAAAATTATCCTATATTTTGATTTAGTATCTTTAATGATCAGTTTAATTATATTATTTATTAATCCTATATATCCCCAATAGAAACCAGACTTGACGGCATCTTTTGTATTTTTACCTAAAACTTTTTTTAATTTATTAAATTTTAATTTGGGAATTAATGAGGCTTTTTTTATTAAGTTTTTTAATGAAAGTTCTATACCAGGCGCAATTATACCTCCAAGGTAGTAATTTTTTTTTACAACATCGAAGGTAGTTGCAGTACCGAAATCAATAATAATATAATTATTTTTTTTGTCCATAACACTCAATGCATTTGCAATTCTATCAGATCCTATCTGTTTTTTATTAGCAAGAATTTTTATCGATTTTTCCAAATTTATTTTCTTAAGCTCTTTTGATTTTCTTTTAAATTTTTGTTTAAAAAAAATATCTATGACTTTATATTTCTTTGGTACAACACTACAAATAATTATTTTATCAATTTTTTGTTTTATTTTAATTATATGTCTAAATTTTTTATTTAAATATTTATTATTTATCATATTTGTTTTTAAAACAATTTTTTTTATTTTCTTTAATTTTTCATTTATTAAAAATATTTTAACTTCAGTATTTCCTATATCACCTATTATATACATGGACTATTAATTAAAATTTTTTTAAAGGTATTTTTTAATATTCTAAATATTTCACCTTTATTAGTATTTTTATCTAAATGCTTATTAACATAAGTAGTTTTATAATTAAATATATTTGGACTTGTAACAATATTTATTCCTATTCCTACAATAATAAATTTTTTATCTCGATAATTTATAATCTCTTGTAATATTCCACATATTTTTTCTCCATTTACGAGCAAATCGTTTGGATATTTTATATTTATAGGTTTTTTAATTTTTTTTTTTAAGATTTTTTTTACATTAACACAATTAGATCTTAGCAATTCATGATGGTCAATTTTTCTGTTTAAACAATAAAAAATACTTGTAAATAAGTTTCCTTTGTTTGAAATCCACTTTCTTCCATATCTGCCTCTACCATTTTTTCGTAAATCTGATTTTATTATGCCTTTGTTAATACCTTTTCTTATCTTTTGTATTGCAATTTCATTTGTGCTACTAACATTTTTATAGGAGAAAATTTTCAAATCCATTTATAAGATTTCAATTTTATTTATGACTTCTAATAGGTAACTTGGGAAAAGAAAGTAAATCACTATTAATATTGTGGAAACAGTTAGGGATAATTTTAAACCAAAATTATGATTAATATCATATTTATTTTTAGCATCATCAAAGTAAATTGTTTTTATTATTCTTAAATAATAATATGCAGCTACAACAGTTGATAATAAACCTACAATTGCCAAGAAATACATTTCTTTCTCTATAACTGCTAAAAATATATAAAATTTTGCAAAAAATCCTGCTAGTGGAGGAATTCCGGCTAATGAAAATAAAACGATTAATAGCGATAGAGATAACAGAGGATGGTTTTTAGATAGTCCAGATAGATCATCTAGATTTTCAAAATATTTTTCATCTTTTCTTAGCATAAACAAGCAACTAAAAAATGACAAATTCATAATCAAATATATTGAAATATAAATAATTGAACTTTGGATTCCTTGATTTGAACCCACGGAAAGTCCTGCTAATGCAAAACCCATATGGCTTATTGAGCTATATGCCATTAATCTTTTTAAATTCTTTTGACCTATCGCAGCTACTGCACCGAAAATCATTGAAGCTATGGATAAAAAAATTATTATTAATTGCCATTGATCAATTAAATTTGCAAAAGGAATGTATAAAAATTTTATAAATACTGTTAAAGCTGCTATTTTAGGTAAAATTGCAAAAAATATTGTAACTGAAGTGGGTGATCCTTGGTACACGTCGGGAGCCCACATATGAAACGGAACAGCTGAAATTTTAAATGCTAATCCAACTAAAATAAATACAATTCCTAATGTTAGACCGTATTGAATATCACTTATATTATTATTTATTTGATCAAAATTTGTAGATCCAGCAAATCCATAAATTAATGAACATCCATATAATAACAAACCAGAGGATAAGGCGCTTAACACAAAATATTTAAGACCTGACTCAGATGATAATTGATTATTTCTATTAAAAGAGGCTAAAACGTACAAGGCCAGAGACTGTAATTCTAGACCCATATAAAATACAATAAGATCATTTGAGCTAATCATTATAGTCATGCCCAATATAGAACTTAATAATAATATTGGATATTCTATTTTGTGAATTTTAGTTAGAATAAGATATTTTGATGATGACATCATAACAAATATCCCCGAAGATATTACCAAAAATTTCATAAAGGTTGAAAGAAAATCAATTTTATAACTATTATTAAATAAAGAATTTTCATTAATATTAAATAAATTTAAAATTAAGACTAAAATAATTAACAATGTAAATATTGAAAGATTATATACCAAGTTTGAACTATTTTTTTTAAAAACACCAATTAATAGAAGTGACATTATTGAGATAGAAAGGAAAATTTCTGGAAAAACTAAATCTATATTTAACATGTTATTTATTTGCTACATCTAAGCTTATGTTTTGATTATAAACATCTATAAAATTTGTTACCGAATAATCTATGGTTTTAAATAATGGATCTGGATAAAATCCAAAAAATATAACAAGCGCTGCTAAAGACCATAAAATCAATTTCTCAGTATCTTTTAAATCAATCATGTCTTTTAAATCATTATTTACAATATCGCCAAATACAACTCTTTTATATAACCACAACATGTATGCAGCGCTTAAAATTACTCCTATGCTAGCAAGGATGGCAACTAAAAAATTTTTTTTGAAAGCTCCCATCAAAATTAAAAATTCTCCAACAAACCCTGTTGTACCAGGCAGTCCAACAGCTCCTAAAGTGAATATCATAAAAACTACTGAATATTTTGGCATTATAGAAACAATACCACCATATCTACTAATCAGTCTTGTATGTTTTCTATCATAAATAACTCCTACACATAAAAATAATGCAGCAGAAATTAATCCATGACTAATCATTTGAAATATACTTCCCTCAATACCTTGTTTTGTCATTGTGAAAATTCCTAATGTAACAAATCCCATATGTGCAACAGAGGAATATGCAATCAATTTTTTCATATCATCTTGCATTAATGCTACAAGAGATGTGTAGATAATTGCTATTATACTCAAAGTAAAAATAAGAGGAGCAAAATATTCTGAAGCTACTGGGAATAATCCTATTGAAAACCTGATAAAACCATAACCAGCCATTTTTAAAAGTATCGCAGCAAGTAATACTGATCCAGCTGTTGGCGCTTCAACGTGCGCGTCAGGTAACCATGTATGCACAGGCCACATTGGTGTTTTAACTGCAAATGAACTAAAAAATGCTAACCAAAGTAAATATTGATAATTATCTTTTATTCCTAAAGAATATAATTTTTCTACATCCGTTGTTCCAGCTATCCAATAAATACTTATTATGGCAACTAACATTAAAACTGATCCAAGTAATGTATAAAGAAAAAATTTAAATGCAGAATAGACTCTTCTTTCACCTCCCCATATACCTATTATTAAAAACATAGGAATAAGTCCACCTTCAAAAAATAGATAAAATACCACTAAATCTAAAGAACAGAAAACTCCAATCATTAATGTTTCCATTATCAAAATAGAAATTAGAAAATCTTTCAGACGGTATTTAATTGAATTATTAACTGAGAGTATACAAATGGGAGTTATAAAAGTTGTAAGAATTATAAAAAGAATTGATATACCGTCAATGCCTATTTTATAATTTATTAGACCAAGTATCCAACTTCTATTTTCTACAAACTGAAAATTGCTATCATTCTCATCAAATAATAACCAAAGATAAAGGGATAGAAATAAGTTTGCTAACGAAATGAATAAAGCAACATATTTTATAGTATTATTTTTGTCAGTAGGTTTAATAAAAAAAATAAATAAAGATCCTATTGTTGGTAATAATATTAAGGAGGATAATAATGGAAAATTCATCAATTAATTATTAAAATTGTTAATATTAAAGAAAATCCCAAAAGCATAATAAAAGCATATTGGTAAATAAAACCTGATTGAAATTTTACAGCTTTATTAGAAAATTTTTTAATTATAGATGAAATCCCGTCGGGACCAAACTTGTCAATAATAGATACATCAATATTTTTCCAAAAATAAAGTCCGATTTTTTTTGAAGTTTCTACAAACAAATAATTATATATTTCATCAAAATACCATTTTTTTTTTTAGAAAATTATATAATGGCTTATTTGCGTCAACTAAATATTCTACAATTAATTTATTTTTTACAAAAAGAATAAAAGATAAAGGTATTGAGAGAATTACTAGTAAAGGTGTTGAGTATAAAAACCAAATTGGGGGATGTTCTGTGCTTAGTGGTTTTAAAAATAAAATTGAAGATTTCCAAAAATCTGTTGCACTATTAATGCCAATAAATAAATCTTTAAAAAAAAATCCTGATAAAACCGCTCCTAAAGCTAATATCAACAATGGAAAAAGCATTATAACTGGTGACTCATTAATATTTTCAATTTTTAATTTTTTGTTATTAAAGTCTCCGTGAAAAGTCTTGAAAATTAATCTCCAAGAATAAATTGAAGTCATGAAAGCTGTTACTATACCAATAAACGCTGCTAAATAGCCTAGAGAAGACCCATTTAAATATGCAAACTCTAAAATAGCATCCTTTGAATAGAACCCGGAAAGAAAAGGAAATCCAGTTAGCGCTAAAGTGCCAATTATCATGTAAATATAAGTATAAGGTAGTTTTTTTACAGTCCCACCCATTAGATTTATGTCTTGTTCATTTTGAAAAGAGTGAATTACTGACCCAGAACCTAAAAATAATAGCGCTTTAAAAAATGCGTGAGTAAATAAATGAAACATTGCTACATTATATGCACCTACACCAGCCGCAAAAAACATATACCCAAGCTGACTACACGTAGAATAAGCTATAATTTTTTTAATATCATTTTGAACTAAAGCAACACTTGCTGCAAAAAAAGCAGTAGTCATTCCAATAATCGTAATTAGCGATAGAGCAAATGGTGAGTATTCATAAATGGGTGAGCATCTTACCACAAGAAAAACTCCTGCTGTTACCATTGTGGCTGCATGAATTAATGCAGAAACAGGAGTTGGACCCTCCATAGCATCAGGTAACCAAGTATGAAGAAATATTTGTGCCGATTTGCCCATAGCTCCAACGAAAAGCAATATACATATTAGATTTAATGAATTAATATTAAGACCTAATATTATTAAATTTTTCCCCTCTAAATTTGAAATTTGATTAAATACTTCATTATAATTAATTGTACCAAAATAATAAAATATTAAAAAAATTCCTAAGGCAAGACCGAAATCTCCAACTCTATTCACTAAAAAAGCTTTAATGGCTGCTGCATTTGCTGATTTTTTTTTAAACCAGAAACCAATAAGAAAATATGAACATACGCCAACACCTTCCCAGCCAAAAAATAATTGTAAAAAATTGTCCGATGTTACTAGTGTTAACATTGCAAAAGTAAATAGCGACAGGTAAGACATAAATCTTGATTTATGGGGGTCGTGGGACATATAACCAATAGAATAAATATGCACGATAGTTGATATTAATGTTATAACTACAAGCATTACCGAAGAAAGCGCATCGATTTGAATTGACCAATTAACACTTAAAGATCCTGAGTTAATCCAAGTGGCTAATATAATATTATTTTTATAATCGTGTGTTATTACATTATAAAAAATTATTAGCGACAATATAGCTGAAACAGATAATAGACTACTTGTTAATATTTCGGAATTTCTATGTCCAATTTTTTTTCCAAAAAATCCTGATATAAGAGATCCAATTAATGGAAGAAATAATATGAAATACTCCATTTTACCCTTTTAGTTTGTCTATTTCTTCTACTCTAATAGTTCCTGTGTTCCTAAAAAAAACAACTATTATAGCTAATCCAATTGCTGCTTCAGCTGCTGCAACAGTTAAAATAAACAACGTAAAGATCTGACCTGACAAATCATTTAAATGAGCAGAAAAAGATACAAGGTTTATGTTAACTGCTAACAATATTAATTCTATACTCATTAATATTACTATAATATTTTTTCTATTTAAAAAAATTCCCGCGATTCCAATAGTGAATATAATAGCTCCTAAAGTCAAATAATGACCTAAACCTATCTCAAACATCTATTTCTACCCCTTTGTTTTTAGGAACATCAACTAATTCAACCCCGCCTGAGCGCTCTCTGGATATTTGTTTAATGTAGCTCTGTCTTTTAAGACCAACTCTTTTTTTATAAGTTAACACAATTGCCCCAATCATCGAAACAAGTAAAATCATACCTGAAATTTGAAACAGATGAATATAATCTGTGTAAAGAACTGAACCTATTGAATGAGTATTGGTTAATCCTAATTTTAAATCTAAATTAAGACTATTTTCTATTCTAGGATTTAATTTCCAACCACCGATTACAATTATAAGTTCAAAAAAAATAATAACACTAATAAGAAAACCAACAGGTATATGTGAACTGCTTTGCAAACTATTCTTTTTACTTTGAAACCACTCATTTTCTTGCTGTGTAACATTTAACATCATGACTACAAATAAAAATAGCACTGCAACAGCTCCCACATAAACAATTAACATTATCATGCCGAGAAATTCAGCACCTCCCATTATAAATAAGCAGGATATACTTACAAAATCTAAAATTAAAAAAAAAACAGAGTGAACTGTATTTCTTGAAACTGTTACCATTAAAGCTGAGATTATTGCAATAAACGAAAAAATATAAAAAAAAATCGATTGTATTATCATTAACTTATCTGTGGGCGTTATCAGCTTTTATATTTGCATCCAGAATACTTTCCCACCTATCTCCATTTTCTAAAAGTTTTTCTTTATTATAGAATAACTCTTCTCTCGTTTCCGTTGCAAATTCAAAATTAGGACCTTGTACAATTGCATCGACTGGACAAGACTCTTCGCATAAACCACAATAAATACATTTTAACATATCGATATCATAACGTGTCGTTTTTCTACTTCCATCATCTCTTTCTGTAGATTCGATTGTAATTGCTTGAGCTGGACATACTGCTTCACACAATTTGCAAGCTATACACCTTTCTTCACCATTTGGATATCTTCTTAAAGCGTGCTCACCTCTCGCTCTTGGGCTAATTCTTCCTTTTTCAAATGGGTAATTAATAGTTTTTTTTTTTTTAATAGTTTCTCTTAAAGCAATTAATAGACCAGTTAAGAAGTCAAATAAAAATATGGTTTTTAATATTCTTGAAAATTTCATAATTAATTTATCGGTAATAGATTAAAATATAATAAAAAACTTGAAGTTAAAACTACATAAAAGAGTGAAAAAGGCAAAAATACTTTCCATCCCAACCTCATTAATTGATCATATCGATACCTGGGAACTATAGCTTTTACTAAAGCAAAAAGTATAAATAGTAACAGTATTTTTATTACAAACCAAATTGGACCAGGTATTACATTAAAAGGATACATATCTATTGGGGACAACCATCCACCTAAAAATAAAATTGCGCCGACTGCGCACATTAGTAAAATATTAGCATATTCACCCAACCAAAACATTGCATACATCATCCCTGAGTATTCGGTTTGATATCCTGCTACTAATTCTGCCTCCGCTTCTGGTAAATCAAACGGAGGACGATTGGTTTCAGCTAAAGCAGATATAAAAAATATTACAAACATAGGGAAAAGTGGAACAATAAACCAAATTTTTTGTTGTGCTAAAACAATATCAGTTAAATTTAAAGAACCAACACATAACAAAACATTTATTATAATAACACCTATAGAAACTTCATAAGATACCATTTGGGCGGCTGATCTTATAGAACCGAAAAATGGATATTTTGAATTTGAAGCCCAGCCTCCCATTATTATTCCATATACACCCAATGATGATACGGCAAAAAGATACAAAATCCCAACGTTGATATTAGCTAAAACTATACCTTCTCCAAATGGGATCACTGCCCATGCTATTAAAGCCAGGGTCATCGTAACTATCGGAGCTAGTATAAATATTATTTTATTAGATGTAGCAGGAATTATTATTTCTTTAAAAATATACTTTAATGCGTCGGCAAGTGACTGAAATAAACCGAATGGACCAACTACATTCGGACCTTTTCTTTTTTGAACAAAAGCCCATACTCTTCTATCTAACCAAACAATTAAAGCCACAGCAGTTAAAACAGGCAAAATTAATAAAAGAATTTTATAAGTTTCAAAAAAAAGAATATTTAGATAATCAAACATTTATCCCTCTGTACCTGTTTTTTTTAAATTTAGTCTAGCGTTTTTACATTCTGACATTGTTTTTGAGGCTCTAGCTATTACATTTGAAAAATAATAATCAATTTCATCAACAAATATATTTTCTTCAAACAGTTTTTCATCCATAAACTCATTTTGAATCTTATTTTTATTTAGTTTTAGGAAATTCATTAAATTATTACTTAGATCATCTCTGTTTTTAAATAAAACTTTATTTTGTAACGCTAATGATAACTCATTTATAATGACCCAATCCTCTTTTGCATCACCAGGGGGATAATTTGCTTTATATGCTTTCTGAATTTTGCCCTCAATATTAGTAAAATAACCATCTTGCTCTGTATAACTAGCTGAAGGTAAAATTACATCTGCAATTTCAGCACCTTTATCACCATGTGTACCTATATAAATGATAAACTCATTATTTTTTTTAAATTTAAGATTGTCTTGACCAAATAAAAAAACTATAGGAAAAGTTTTATCTTTTAGCCTTTCAAAGATATTTTTCTTCTCATGCTCTGCGCTAATTATATTCAAGTCATAACATCCAACCGAAGATGCATTTCTAGATATCAAATTCAGTATATCCCAATTTTCACTAATATTTAGATCTTTAATCAATTTTTTTGTTTTGTTAAATAAATATTTTGACGATTTCAATTTTAAAAAAGATTCTCCAAAAATTATCATTGGTTTTTTTGAGTCTAAAAGTTTATTATATAACAATCCCTTCTTATTTAGAAAGTCATCATAAAATTTTGTAGTGTTATTTAATACCTCGTAAGGATATGTTAAATCTCCAACATCTCCGAATGAATAGATTTTAGTTTTATTATTAATAAAATTTTTTCTTATTCTTGAGTTCAAAATTGTAGCCTCAAATCTAGGATTTGTGCCTACCAAAATTATTAAATCTGATTGTTCAACGCCATTTATACTAGTATTAAAAATGTAGTTATATCTATCTGTTGTATCTAAAAAAAAATTTTCCGGCCTTGACTCAAGATTTGTGGAATTTAGCACTTTATCAAAAAATTCTTTTATACTATAAGCTGTTTCCATATTAGTTAGGTCGCCAATAAATCCAGCTATCTTATTATTTTTAACTTCCTTTAATTTGTTTGTTAATAAGTTTAAAGCTTTATTCCACGAGGCTTTTACAAATTTACCTCCAGATTTAATATACGGAGTATCTAATCTCTGGTTTTTCAAACCATCACAAGCATATCTCGTTTTATCTGATATCCATTCTTCGTTAATATCCTCGTTTATTCTGGGTAATACTCTTTTAACTTCCCAACCAAATGTATCTACTCTTATATTTGATCCTATTGCATCCATAACATCAATTGTTTCTGTTTTTTTTAGCTCCCATGGTCTAGCCTCAAATACATAGGGTTTTGAAGTTAAAGCTCCAACTGGACAAAGATCTATTACATTTGCTGAAAGCTCAGACTCCATTGCTTTTTCTAGGTAAGTTGTTATTTGCATATCCTCACCTCTTCCTATGGCTCCTATTTCCGGAACGCCTGCTACTTCAGTTGCAAACCTAATGCATCGAGTGCAGTGAATACAACGAGTCATTTGTGTCTTAATCAAGGGTCCCATGTATTTTTCAGGAACAAATCTTTTATTCTCCTTGAATCTAGATTTGTCTATCCCATAAAACATAGATTGATCTTGAAGATCACATTCACCTCCTTGGTCACAGACTGGGCAATCTAATGGGTGATTGGCTAACAAGAATTCCATTACTCCTTTTCTAGCTTTTTCCACTTTTTCTGTATTGGTATTTATCACCATTCCTTCTGCCGCGGGCATTGCGCATGATGCTATAGGTTTAGGTGATTTTTCAATTTCTACTAGACACATTCGGCAATTTCCTGCAATGGAAAGTTTTTCGTGGTAACAAAACCTTGGGATTTCCGCACCAGCTTGTTCGCATGCTTGCAAAACAGTAAGCCCTTCATCTACTTCTATATCTTTATCATTTACTTTTAATTTTATCATTATTTGTCTAATAAATGTTGATCTACCAAATAAGGTATATTCCGATCTTTTTTAATTAAAGGATCAAATTTATTTCTTTCAATTATTTCATCTTTAAAATGCCTTAGTAAACCTTGGACTGGCCAAGAGGATCCCTCACCAAAAGCACAAATTGTATGCCCCTCTATTTGTTTGGTAACGTCCATTAACATATCTACCTCATCTCGTGATGCCTCTCCTTTTGCCATTCTCTCGAGCATTCTCCACATCCATCCAGAACCCTCTCTACAAGGGGTACATTGTCCACAACTTTCGTGTTTATAAAATCTAGCAATCCTTGCCATGCACTTTATTATATCTTGATCTTTATTGATAACAACAATCCCAGCTGTTCCAAGTCCACTTTTTTGACTAACTAATGAGTCAAAATCCATTGTTATTGTTTCACAAATCTCCTTAGGTAATAAAGGCATTGATGATCCCCCTGGTATTACTGCTTTAAGGTTTTCCCATCCACCGACTACTCCGCCTGCATGTTTTTCTATAAGTGTTCTTAATGGAATACCCATTTCTTCTTCAACGTTACAAGGTTTATTTACATTTCCAGAGATGCAAAATATTTTTGTACCTGTGTTTTTTGGTTTTCCTAATGATGCAAACCATTTCCCGCCTTTTTTTAATATAGTTGGGACAACAGCTACTGTTTCAACATTATTAATTATGGTAGGGCAACCATATAATCCAACTAATGCAGGAAAAGGTGGTTTCAATCTTGGTTGACCTTTGTTTCCCTCTATACTTTCTAGAAGAGCTGTTTCTTCTCCACAAATATAAGCGCCAGCTCCATAGTGAATAAATATATCCAATTCCCAGCCTGTTCCTAAAGAATTTTTTCCTATTAGTTTGTTTTCATACGCTTCATCTATAGCTTTTTGAAGTCTAATGCCTTCATTATAATACTCACCTCTTATATAAATATAACATTTATGTGCGTTTACAGCGTATGAAGCAATAAGACATCCTTCTATAAGTTTATGGGGCTCGAATCTTAAAATATCTCTGTCTTTACATGTTCCTGGTTCGGATTCGTCAGCATTGATAACTAAATAATGCGGTCTATTTCCTAATTGTTTTGGTGCAAAAGACCATTTCAGGCCTGTTGGAAATCCAGCTCCTCCTCTTCCTCTTAATTCAGAAGTTTTAATTTCGTTTATAATCCATTCTCTATCTTTTGAAATAATGTCTTTTGTGTTTACCCAATCTCCTCTTTTAATAGCCTCATTTAATGATGAACTACTATCGTTATACAAGTTTGTAAAAATTCTGTCTTTATCTTGGAGCATTATTTGTCTCTATTAGGGTTGTTCTATTGTTTTCTGGTTCAGAGTTTTTTCTTCCTGTGTAAGACCCAGGTTCAGGCTTCTGATTTTTAATTATTTTATCTATTATTTTTAAAGTTTTGTCTTTATCTAAATCCTCAAAATAATCATCATTAATTTGCATCATTGGTGCGCTTACACACGCGCCTAAACACTCAACCTCAACCCAAGAACATTTACCATTATATGCAACTTCATTTTGATTTTCTGATATTTTTTCTTTACATGCTTCAACTAATTTATACGCTCCTCTGATCATGCATGGTGTGGTTGTACAAACCTGTATAAAATAATCTCCAACAGGTGATAGATTATACATGGAGTAAAAAGTTGCTACCTCATATACTTTAATATATGGCATTCCCAAAAGTTTAGCTATATATTTCATTGCAGCTAATGGGATCCAATTTTTATTTTGTCTTTGTGCTAAATACAATAGAGCCATTACCGCGCTTTGTTCTTTACCATCTGGATATTTTTTAATCACACTCTTAACAGTATTCAAATTTTCTTTATCAAATTCGAATTTTTCAGGTTGCTCTTTATAAATTTTTTTTATACTCATCTATCTACCTCACCAAACACAATATCCATTGATCCAAGAACTGCTGGAACATCTGCTAACATATGTCCTTTAATAAGATAATCCATTGCCTGAAGGTGAGAAAATCCTGGTGCTTTAATTTTACACTTATATGGTTTATTAGAACCATCTGAAATTAAGTATATTCCAAACTCCCCTTTTGGAGCTTCCACAGCAACATATATCTCATCTTTATCAACCCTGTATCCCTCAGTAAACAATTTGAAATGATGTATTAAAGCTTCCATTGACTCTTTTAATAATTTTTTAGGTGGTGGTGTTATTTTTCCATCACTAGTTTTAATTGGTCCCTTTGGCATATTGTTTAAACATTGATTTATTATGTTTATACTTTCTCTCATTTCCTCAATTCTACACAGATATCTATCGTAACAATCTCCATTCTTTCCAACAGGAATTTTAAAATCGAATTGATTGTAACAATCGTATGGTTGTGATTTTCTTAGATCCCATGCTACACCTGAACCTCTCAACATAACTCCCGAAAATGAGTAATCTAAAGCATCCTGTTTTGAGACCGTACCTATATCAACATTTCTTTGCTTAAATATTCTATTATCAGTTAACAATGTTTCAAGATCATCAATAATTTTAGGAAAATCATTACAAAATTCACCTATATCATTCTCTAATTTTAAAGGTAGGTCTTTATGAACTCCACCAGCTCTAAAATAATTTGCATGCAATCTCGATCCTGATACCCTTTCGTAAAATCCCATTAATTTCTCTCTCTCCTCAAATCCCCACAAAGTTGGAGTTAACGCACCTACGTCCATGGCTTGTGTTGTTACATTTAGCAAATGACTTAAAATCCTCCCAATTTCACAAAATAAAACTCTGATGTATTGTGCTCTTATTGGCACTTCTATTTTTAGTATTTTCTCAATTGCCAATGCAAATGCATGCTCTTGATTCATGGGTGCCACGTAATCAAGTCTATCAAAATAAGGAACAGCTTGAATATATGTTTTATGCTCAATCAACTTCTCTGTTCCTCTATGTAGTAAACCTATATGTGGGTCAGCTTTTTCTACTACCTCTCCATCTAATTCTAGAATCAATCTAAGTACACCGTGAGCAGCTGGGTGCTGTGGTCCAAAATTAAGATTCATTGTTTTAGTTTGCTTTGACATTATTTTTTAGTTTGTTGTTTTATATATTTAGTACCCTCCCAGGGGCTCTCGTAATCAAAATTTCTGTAGTTTTGTTCAAGTTTTACAGGTTCGTATATAACTTTTTTTACTTCCTCGTTGTATCTAACCTCTGTATGGCCTGTTAAAGGAAAATCTTTTCTTAAAGGATGGCCTTCAAAATTATAATCCGTAAGTATTCTTCTTAAATCAGGATGATCCTTAAAAGTGACACCATACATATCAAAAACTTCCCTTTCCATCCAATTTGCAGCAGGAAATATTGAAGTTATAGAAGAAACTATATCATTTTCTTTTATGTTATATTCAATACTAACCCGAACATTTTTTTCATGACTAAGTAAAAAATATATCATTCTGAATCTTTTTTCATTCTCTGGAAAATCAACTGCTGTTAAGTCTACTAATTGTTTAAATTTTGTTTTAGGATTATTTTTTAAGAATAACAAAACTTCTATCAAATCCATTTCGTCTACACATAACCTTAAATTATCGTGTTTAATTTCTGAACTATTTATTTTGGTTGTTAATTCAGAATTAATCAATTTTTCAATATCATTTAAAACTTGCATTTAAATTTTATCTTTCTAAAGAACCTTTATTTCTTATTTTTTTTTGTAGTTGCATGATGCCATATAATAAAGCTTCAGCAGAAGGAGGGCACCCAGGTACGTAAATGTCAACAGGTACTATTCTATCACATCCTCTAACTACAGAATAAGAATAGTGATAATAGCCACCACCATTTGCACAGCTTCCCATAGATATAACATATCTAGGTTCTGGCATCTGGTCATAAACTTTTCTTAAAGCTGGAGCCATTTTATTTGTCAAGGTCCCCGCAACTATCATTACATCAGATTGTCTTGGGCTCGCTCTTGGAGCCGCTCCGAATCTCTCTAAATCATATCTTGGCATGGAAGTTTGCATCATTTCCACAGCACAACATGCTAAACCAAATGTCATCCAATGAAGAGATCCTGTTCGAGCCCAATTTACTAGATTTGACATTGAAGTTGTGACAAATCCATTTTCACTAAAATCTTTAGCTATTTTTTTGAACTCCTCGGGAACCTGATCTACCTTATTTAAATTCTCCATTTTCATTCCCAGTCCAATGCTCCTTTTTTCCATTCATAAATAAAACCAATTGTAAGAATACCTAAGAATATCATCATTGATACAAAACCATAAAGTCCTATCTCACCCAAAGTAATTGCCCAAGGAAACAAGAAAGCAATCTCTAAATCAAATATTATAAATAATATCGCAACTAAATAAAATCTTACATCAAATTCCATTCTAGAATCCGTAAATGGCTCAAATCCACACTCATATGGAGACAGTTTTTCAGGGTCTGGATTTTTTGGAGAGAATAGATAGTTAAGTAATATAAATCCACAGCTTAAAAATAAAGCTATCATAAGAAATAATATTATAGAAAAATAATCTTTTAAAAATTCTTCAGCCATGAAATCATATATATGCCTTTTAATTTTAATTGAAAGTGATGTTAAGTCACGTAATAAATGGCTATTTTGTTACCAATTTTAAAAAAATGATAACTATTCTCAATATACTGGCGGGAGTGACGGGACTCGAACCCGCGACCTCCTGCGTGACAGGCAGGCGCTCTAACCAAGCTGAGCTACACCCCCAAAGCAATATTTAATGGTGGG
>MDTB01038756.1_pt1 | contig 32872 bp, 31 predicted proteins | sample 811161 | NCBI WGS metagenome assembly MDTB01 (sample SAMN05326650, study PRJNA326480) | marine metagenome | isolation source: seawater | place: Mediterranean Sea | collected 2009 | reverse complement strand
TTTTTAAATTAAAGTCAAAAATTACATCACCATTCATCAATAAAAAATTTTTTGATCTTATTCGATTCTTTATTAAGAAAATTCTTTTAGAAATTTTAGTATCTTTTCCTGTATCAACAATTTCTATATTGATATCTTTAAAATCTTCTTGTCTTTTAATATACTTCTTTATTAGATTTCCTTTATATCCAACAGGTAAGATTAAATGATTAAATGAATTTTTAATTAGATTTTTTATTATAAACCAAATAATTGGATAATTATTTATTTTAACCATACTTTTTGGAATTTTTTTACTTAATGAACCCAGTCTAGATCCTTTTCCGCCACACAATATGACTGCTGTTTTCTGATTTAAATTTTTCATGGTTCTCTAAAATTAATTTTCCAAAGTCGCTTTTTATTAGTAAGATAATTTTCTCTATCAAAATTTTTAATCTTTGAAAAAAGAATTTTACCTTTCGAATTATTTTTTCTCCAGATTTTTTTAGCAAAAGTTCTCACAGACATATTTTTTCCTGATGCAAAATCCCATACTTGTGGAAATTTTTTATTCTTTTTTTTAAAGTTAAGTGCATCAATTAAACCTATAACAACATCATCTATGTGATTAAAATCATATTTTTGATAACCTGAAGACATTTTTAAATCAATATTGTTTCGTGAGTGAAAATTTAAAAGTTTCCATAATCTAAATCTAGGTTCATCTTTTCCGTAGACGTGAAACAATCTCAAAATTCTACATTTTACATTAAAAATTTTTGAATATGTTTTACATAATTCGCTAAAAATGTATTTTGTAAGTGCATAATTATAATGTAGCTCTTTTGAAGAAGTATTTGGAATCTTTTTTGACTTATCCAATTTTTCTATTTTTTCTTCTTTATTTGTAGAAATTATAATCCATTTTTTACAGTTAAAATTTATTGCATTCATTAATAGTTTTGAAGATTTAATAACATTAAAATCATGAGCCTTATTAAAATTTACATTTTTATCGTAAGCTCCGACTGTCGCAAAATGTATTAAAACATCACTTTTTTTTAATTCTTTCCAATTTTTATCTATACCACCAACTAACCATCTAACATTTTTAATTTTTTTATTTTTTTTCTTTCTAGTTACAGCAAAAATTTTAATATTTTTTTTTGCTGCCTTATTAATAAAATTTCTCCCAATGTATCCATTAGAACCGGTTACAAATAAATTCATAATTTTTTTCTTTTTAAATTCTCTTCAAGAATTTCTTTATCTCTAACTGTATCCATACATTGCCAAAATCCATCATGTTTGAAGGCATATAGCTCTCCTTGCTTGCTAATTTTCTGTAAAGGTTCTCTTTCTAAATAAGTTTTATCTCCTTTAATGAATTTAAAGATTTTACTATCAAATACAAAAAAGCCTCCATTTATCCAACCTACATCTAATTTTGATTTTTCTTTAAAATATTTAATTCTATTTCCATTTATTCTAATTGCCCCAAATCTTGCAGGTGGTCTTACAGCAGTAAGTGTTGCAATTTTTTTATTTTTTTTATGAAAATTAATCAACTTTTTTATATTTACGTTACTTAAACCATCGCCATAAGTAAGCATGAATGTTTCGTTTTTTAAGTATCTTTTTAATCTTTTTAACCTTCCTCCTGTCATAGTATTGAGTCCAGTGTCGACAACATTTATTTTTATATCTTTAAATTTTTTTTTTTTGAAATAGTCTTTTAAATAATTTTTCTTATAACCTGCGGCAATAATAAAATCATTAAATCCAAATTTATAATAATGCATTATGATTCTAAAAATAATAGGTTTGCCTAAAATTTTAATCATTGGCTTTGGCATGCTTTTAGATAATTCAGAAATTCTAGTTCCTTTTCCACCAGCTAAAATTACGCACTTCATTATTTTTTCGTCCAGTTGTATGGAAATTTTGGATCATCATAATCTAATCTTGATATCTCCATTTTATCGTGTGGAATATCAGAGCAATTAGCAAGTACGGCTAAATTATCATCTGCTGATGAAAAACCGTTCCAAATCAAAGGGGGGATGCTCACCAATAAATGGTTATCATTTGAAAGGAATATCTCTTGTATTTTCCCAAAAGTTTTACTTTTTTCTCTATCGTCATAAAGTACTAATTTTATTTTTCCATAAGCTGCAACATAATTTAAAGTCATCTTTTTATGAATATGCCAAGCTTTTACCATTTTTGGGTAAACATATGAAAAATATATTTCACCAAATTTTTTAAAATTTTTGTCATTTTTTTTTAACATATGTAAAATTTTACCTCTATCATCAGCGATGACATCTTTTTTTATTATCTCAACACCAATTATATTATTTGTATTTTTGTCCATAGCTATGCACCTTTTTATCTAAAATTTTTTAGTAATTGAAGCAAATCTTTGACTAGCTTTTTTGTCATATTTATAAAAAAAATTCTTTTCAATTAAATTTTGATTTTGTCTAATTATTCTTTTTCCTAAAAAATTTTGAACTTCTCTAAAATTAGTAGCTGTTGGTATTTCATTATCTAAATCAAATGTTGGGATAAATTTCTGATCATATACTCTAAAAACATTTTTACCCATTATAGATAATTCTAAACCAAGAGAAGTGTCTCCAAAAATTATGTAATCACAAGAGTTAAGTAATTTGGTCTTATTTCTATTTTTATCAATAATAAATTTTTTTTTAAAATTTCTTTTGAATTCTAGTGCTGTAATTTCTTTTTTTAATGGATGCGGAGCAACAACTATTTTAAAATTTTCTAAATCACAATTGTTCAATATCTTAATAAAAGACTGGTAATCATTAATACTACATAAAATTACAATTACTTTTTTATTCTTTGTGCTATTAGGTATTTTTTTTAAATTCAACCTTGATTTATTTAGCTCAATTTTTAAAGACCCTATTTTAAATATTTTTTTATCTTTAAATATTTTTTTCAATTTTTCAAAATACTTATTTCCCTGACAAAAAAAAATATCTGGATATGGTGAAAAAAACTTACAGTCTAGATTATTATTTGAGAATTCATTTTTCTTAAAGTTAAAAAAAATATCATTTTCAGAATAATTTGCATGATTAATATTAATTACATTTTTAATTTTACTTTTTTTAGCGAAGTAGTAAATACATCTAGATTGAGGGTGAAAATCAAAACAATTTATAAAATTTTTAAAATTTTTTTTTTTTAAAGAGTTATTCAATGCAATCCCTTTTATTAATTGATCTTGTATAGAGCCAAAAAAAGACTTAATTACTTTTTGTTTTAAAATTGTTGAGGCGTCTTTATTTTTTATATAAAAAAAATTTTTTTTCCTTAAAATAAAGATAGTTTTTAAAGATTTTCTTAAACAAAAAAAATAAATTTTAAATATATCAATTATTTTTACATTTTTTGCAGATAAAAAATATTCGAAGGGAATTTTAGATAACTTCTTTTTATTTTTGGAATAGTTTTTTATAAGATCAAAATTTTCCGCTATATCAATAAAGTAAACTATGCTTGATTTATTTTTTAAGCCATATAAACCATATTGCCTATCAATATAATAATTTTTATGCTCTATTAAATTAGAAAAAAGTGCATAAACGCAATCTTTCTTATTCTTTTTAAAAAGAATTTTTTCTGAATAAAAAATTTTAATAAATAAATTGAAAAAAATAGAGCTTAATAATTTTTTTGTCAATTTTAAGAAATAAAGGATGAATCCTATATTATTATTTTTTGGAATTTTTTTTTTAGTAAGTAATTCATTTAAATCATCGAACCATTTGGTATCATTAACATTATCTTTTTCGTATAAGTTTGTTAGCCACCATAGAGATAGATCGTCATAGCAAAGTTCTTTCGCAAACTCTTTTTTAAGCTCATTTTTAGACAACCAATCAATAAATGTCTCTCTTGTAGTTTCCCAACTTATTTTTTTCATTGATTAATAAATTTATATTTTAATGACTTAAAACTTTACTTTTTTTTACTAATTGAAAAATTGCTTTTTTATTTAAAAATTTTTTAGAATTGGAAATATAGTCAAAATCATTTCTTACTTTTTTACCGATTTTTTTTTGCTTTATAATCTTATTTGAGTATATTCTGAAAGAATTTTTTGATTCATAGACTTGAGATGACTCAGCTTTTGAATATAAGGTTTCATGTATTTTTTCCCCAGGTCTAACTCCAACAATTTTTATTTTAATTTTTGTGCTTATAATTTTTATTAAATCTTGAATTAAAATTGAATTCATTTTTGGGATGGATATTTCACCACCAGAATTGTCTTTTAAATTATCAAAAACAAACTTTACTGAGTCCGCTAGCGTAATGAAAAATCTTGTCATATCCTTATGTGTTAATGGTAGGAATTTAGCTTTTTTTTCGACTAACTCTTTAAAAAAAGGAATTACAGAGCCTCTTGAGGCTATTACATTTCCATACCTTACAACACTAAATTTAGTGCCTTTAGCTCCAGAAAATTGATTTGCATTTATAAAGAGTTTTTCAGCGCATAGTTTAGTTGCTCCATATAGATTGATTGGATTACAGGCTTTATCAGTTGACAACGCTACAACTTTTTTTACTTTTGTTTTCAAACATGCTGAAATTATAGATTGTGCGCCGTTAATATTAGTTTTTATACATTCGAAAGGATTGTATTCGGCAGCAGGAACGTGTTTTTGTGCTGCTGCATGTATTACATAATCAACATCTTTAAAAGCAACTATCAATCTTTCTTCATCTCTAATATCACCTAAAAAAAATCTTAAATTTTTATTTTTAAAAATTTTTTGCATTTCGTATTGCTTATTTTCATCTCTAGAAAAAATTATAATTTTTTTTGGTTTATTGCTTTTAGAAAGAAATTCTACAGCTGCCCTTCCGAATGAGCCTGTACCGCCTGTAATTAAAATTGTTTTATTTTTTAAAAAATTCACTTTTTTATTTCAAGATAATTTATTTATTAATTTTAAAGTACTTTTATCGATATTATAAACTTTGTCACAAAACTTTAAAGTATTAATTCTATGTGAAACAATAATAACAGTTTTTTTAATTTTATTGATTGTATCAAGCACTTTTGTCTCTGTAAAAGTATCAAGCCCACTAGTAGCTTCATCTAAAATAATTATATCTGGATTATTTAAAAGGGCTCTAGCTATACCTATTCTTTGTTTTTCTCCTCCAGATATATTTTGTCCATCTTCTCTAATGATTTGATTCAGTCCATTAGGCAGTTTTTTTAAAAAATATTCTAGATTTACTTTTCTCAAAATATTAGAAATTTTTCTATCACTAAAAAGTTTTGGATTTGAACCAAAAAGTATATTTTCTCTTAAAGATTGATTTAAAATGACGATATTTTGTGGAATGTATCCTATATTTTTTTGCCATCCCTCTAAATTGGAAAAAATTGATTTTCCATCGGACTCGACCACACCATGGTTAAGTTTTTGAAAACCACAAATTATATCTATTATTGTACTTTTTCCTGAGCCACTTGGCCCAATAATACCTATCTTGTTATTTTTATTTATATTTAAATTAATATTTTTCAAAAGAACTTTACTTTTATCATTGTAATAAAATTTTTTTATTAATATCTTTAATCGTTTGTCAAACTTAAAAATAAAAGGTTTTACATTTTTTTCGACTACTGGATAATTTTGTTCTACGTACAATTTTTCAAAACTCGGGTAAGAAAATCTTAAATTTTGCGTATTAGTTAAAAGTCTATTAATAAGTGGAATTATTCTAAAAGAGGCTAAAGTATAAACAGAAAGCATTTGAATAATTTGATCTTTACCTAGTTCTTTGCTTACAAAGAAAATCAACAAAACTATACTAAGAAATAAAATATACTCATACGTATGTCTAGGTAGTGTATTAATAAAACTCATTTTGTACAATATATTGGACAGAGAAGAGTTATGTATTTTAAATTTTTTTAAAAAAAAATTTTCACTTGATAAAATTTTTATAAATTTAATTGCTGAAAAACTTTCGTTAATAAATTGTAATCTTTTTTTTTTATTTACCAAGGCTATTTTAGACCATCTTGCAATTTTTTCCTTAATCAAAATAAAATAAATTAAACTTGTTAAAGAAAAGAATACAATTACAGAAGATGAAATAATGGGATTATAAATTATTAAAAAAACTACAAACAAACAAAATAATATTAAATCTAAAGTTATTTTAAGCAGACTATTATAAAATAAAACAGTTAGATTAATCTCATCAACAAAGTTTCTTAAGTATTCAGCGCTATTTTTTTTTAATAAGTTAGAAGAGTCTCTATTTAAAAAATTTTTAAACATGTTAAAAGATGTTTTCTCTCTAAATTTAGCAATAAAATCACACTCCAATGTAACTGCTAAAATCATAACTAAATATTTTGTAGTAAAAATTAAAAAAAATATGATAAGTAAATAATTAATAGAGTTTAAATTTGTACCTAAAGAGCCAACTATTGGTAAATTTAAATTATTTTCAATTCCTAAAAAAGAATTAATCATCAAAATAACCATACCTAATCCAAAAAGTTCTGCAATAGACGCTATAAACATAAGTGAAAGAAGTATAACTGCATTTCTTTTTTGATATTTATCAAGAAAAGATAAAATTTTTTTTATTTTAATTAATTTCATTTAGAAGTTTTAATAGTTAGTAAATTAATAGTTTTTATTTATAATTATTAAAGATGTAATTTCTTCAAGATATCTGCGAATATTTTTTTTTAAATAAGAATTCAGCAAATTCAAAATCATTTTTGGTATTTATATCTGTACCTTCCTCATCTTTAAGTTTATAAAAATAAGGTTTATCACCTATTAAAGATTCTTTTTTTTTCATTAGTTTAGTTGGAAGAATATTGATGGCAAAATTAAGTTTTATCACATCAGGCAAATTTTGGGAGTTTGGTGCTTTATTAAAATCGAAGTTTATAGGTTTTTTATTTAATATTAAAAATTCTTTAACTTCTGACACGCTATTAAAACTATCGTACTCATTTTTTTTGTTTACAAATAAATTGATCACATCTTCGTAGGTGCTTTCTTTTATCATTGGATTGGTACAATGTGTAAATAGAATATAATTTGTTTTTGTATTGTCAGCTATATGACCCCAAAACTCATTATTAGGGCACTGTGAACTCGCATAATAAGGATCCCTTAAATGATAATCGATACCAAACTTTTTTGCTATTTTAATAGCTTCTTGAGAGTCTGTGTTTATTATAATTTTTTTTATACTTTTTACTTTTAGCAATGTTTCAATTTTATAAATTAAAAGATTTTTTTTTGAAAATTTTTTTAAGTTTTTATTTTTGACCCTTTCAGATCCTTGCCTAACAGTTATTACTGTTGATATTTCGTCTAAAATCATAAAGTATAAATAGACTTTTTTTGAACATTATAACTACTAGGTGTTATTGCAGTCACTGAGGGAGTACCTTTTGTTCTGGAATAATTTTGAAAAATTTCATCGACTATTTTAAATCTTCTATCTTCTTTTTCATAGCCATCGAACCCTGCCAAATATATTTTTTTAGCTTTTCCACTTGCTACAACTGATAGTGCGTAAGCAACTGTATATAGTTTTGGAATATAAGAGCAAGAATCATAAAATTTGAATAAAGCATCTTTTAACCCTACTCCAAAATTTAAAATCTTTATTTTTGCTAGTCTTTTCTTTATCTGATTGGACATTAGAGAAGTGGGCGCTACAAGAGGTGATTTAATATTTCTATATTGTTTAGTTTCTGACATAACTTTTAGTGGATTGCAGGCTACATATAAATCAATTAATTTTTTATTAATCTTAACTTGTGTATTTAGGGCAATTACATAAGGTTTCTTTTTGATAATAAATTTTTCTATCTCTTTTATGTATTCATCTAATTTTGAACCTGATGATAACAACAAAACCTCTTTATTTTTTAATTTATTTTTAGGAAGCCAATTACCTTTATTAAGTTTTATAGGTTTTTGAAATTCAGATTTAACTAAATTTACGTCATATTTATTACCATCTTTAATTTTTAATTGTTTGATGGACTCTAAAATTTCAACTTCATCCATTTTCATAGTAAGCATTTCTTGAATATAAGTTGGATGAATGCCGTGTTTGCCAGCTAAATAATAAAAAGGATTAGGACCCCATTTATATCTTGTTTTTAAAGGTTCAAAATACTTACTAATAATTTTTGTTATTGGAAGTAAATTGTATTTTTTTTTAGAAAATTTACTCATCTCAATTAACATATACTCCGTTTCTGAATTCCCAGGACCTCTACCCATTCCAGTGACTGTGGAGTCAATCCATGTTGCTCCATTCTCAATAGCAGAAATACTATTAGACACTGCTTTACCTAGGTTGTTATGTGTATGAATGCCTATTTCACCTCTCCACTGAGTTCTTATAGACTTAATGCATTTTGAAACATCTTCTCCGTTCATAGCCCCTAAACTATCAGCAAAATATAAAACATTTGGCTTAACTTCTTTTATCTTTTTTACTGCAGCGATTATATTGTTTTCACTTTGCTCTGTAATTTGCATTAAATTAATAATTACTTTAAATTTTTTTTCTTTTAAAAATTTACATATTTTTACTGTTTCTGAAATCTCGCTAAAATGTGTTGCCAGTCTAATAAATTTGATTTTTGAATTTTTTTTGTTTTGAAAAAGTTGAGATAATATTTTTTTATAATTTTCTTTTGAATTAATAATCTCCGAAATATTTATCATGACCCCAATGTTTAAACTTTTTGGGATATTTAAAATGTCTATATAATTGTCTCGGGAAAAGAAATTAGGGCCATTTAATTTATTTTCCCTAAGAGACCTGAAGCCGATTTCAACATATTTTATACCTGAACCTGCTATAGCTTTTAGATAATCATTTACAAGGTTTCTTGAGAAGCTCCAGTTATTATAATAACCTCCGTCTCTCAAAGTACAGTCTAAAAGTGTTAATTTTCTCATAATTTTAAAATTTTGTTATTTTTACTTTATGCTGATATTTTTTTTCAAGTCTTTTGGGGAAAAAAGCATCAAACCCTATAGCACCATTGGATACTCCACCATGTTCATGAAAAGAGCCAATGTCTATACCTTTTTGCTTTGTTAATTTATTTTTTAAATTACCACTGTAAAAATTCATTGATCCTGAAACTAACCAAGTTATTTGTTCATTGCTGTGACCTTTATCATTAAATTTAAACCCTCGTTTTAAATCAAACATAACAACGTTTAGGTCAACTCCAGAATAAGGTCTGGATATACATTGGCCACCCCAAATATCAATTGCCTTGATACTTTTTTTAAAATTAAAATATATAGATTTTTTTTTTCTTTTTTTGGATTTTTCAGAACTTACGATAAATAATAGAGTATTTTTTCTACACTCAAAGTTATAGTGAAAATCATCTGAGAAAATACAAATTGCATCTAGTTTCTTTAAATTAAAACTTTTTGTATTTGAGGTAAATTTTGATTTTCCTGAAACAAAGATAAAAATTTTCTCTTTATTCAAAATCTGAGGAAAATTTTTTTTAATAAAAAGATTATTAATATTTTTAGAAGAATTACATAAAATTTTAATTATTAAAGATTTATTCCAACCATTATAAGATGATAATTCTAAAGATTTTTCACTTCTTTTTGGGGAAAATTTAAAAAAATTAGAATTGTATTTTCTATTATTTAATTTTTTAAGAATAAAATCTCTCTGCAAGGATTTTTTTTTAATTAATTTTTTCATAGCTCCGCACTTTGTAAAATTAGCTTTTTACAAATTTTCATAATAAATAATTAAATACTTTTTAAAATAAATTTTTCTTTTCGCGTAGTCACTCTTAGATTTCCTAAAAGAATATTCATTTTATTTTTTTGTAAATTTATAATTTTAAAGATAAAATTCGCAAATATACCCGAGTTAAATTTAAAGCTTGAATTTTCATACAAATTATAAAATTTATTTGTTAAATACCCCTCTTTATCTTCACATCTTCGACATCTATTAATAAATTTTTCAATATCATTTTGTGATGATTTATATCCATGAATAAAGTCCTTTATGCCTTTGGTAAATTTTAATACATTGGTTGAATTTGAATCGCTAAAATTTTTATGATGACAAAATAAATAGTCATCCAATAAGCTTAATTCATTAATGATAGTCCTATCTTTTATTTTAAATGTTGTTTTAAATTTTGGATTGTAAATCTTTAAATCATTATTAAACTTTTTTGAAAGTTCATTAATTAAAGTTTTTACGTTTTTTTTATTATATTTAAGAACAATCCACATAATTATTTATTTTCTAGTTCCTTTTTAAGTTCATCATATTCTTTAAATTTACGCTTCATAAAATTTATCGTTAAATTTGTTCTTTCTAATATTCCTTTTGGAGTAAGAACGTATTGAATATACTTAAGTCTACTCGGTTGTTTTTTAAAGTTTTGCATTTTAATAAAGCCTTTATTTTTTAGAGCTTTTAAACAATAATTAAGTTTTCCTAAGCTAAAACCTAAATCTTTAGCCATCTGTCTTTGAGATGTTTTAGATTTTTTATGAATAGCTCTCAGAACATCTAAGTTATCTTGGTCGTTCATAGTTTTTTATTTAATTGTTCAAACTTTGAACAAAGTAGCGTTCATAGATTGAACTGTCAAGGGTAACTTTGCTTAGATTAATGCGACTATACTTATAAATATTAAGAAAATTTATTTATTTTAAAGGGATACAGTTATCATTTTATTTGTTCATCAAATTTTGGTTTTAAAAGGTTGTTTTTTACTAGCTCATAGCCTCCACTTTTTGGGTAAATTCCAGTTAAAATTTCCCTCTTTTTCTTTGGTAAGTTTTCGATATTAAAATTTTTTGCAAAGGCTTTTGAAATTCTTTCACAGTCTAACTCGATGCCAGATCCAGGTGAAAAAGAAAAAATTAACCCTAACCTACTTGAATTCTTACGACCAACTACTCTATGAAGTGTATTGCCACTATGAAAATATATTGTCCCTTTTTTTCCAATACAATTTACTGGCTGGTTCTTAAAATTAGCTACTGTCTGATCTGAGTACACATCTCTTGAGTTTAAAAATTTGTTGCTACCAGGCAAATACTGCATATGGGTAGTATTTAGATCTATATCCTCAAGCAATATGTGAAGACTAATTAATCCAGCAGTGTGGTCTGTATGCCAGAAATATGGAACCTTTACGTTAGAATTTTTATATTTGCCGTTGAACTCATCTTTTGAAGTTAAATCTTCTTCAAAAAAATATTTTGTATAAACTAATCTAGGATATTCTCTCGCATATATTTTTCTACCTAAATAATATTTTAAAAATTGGGTAATATTATCATCAAGCCAAATATCAACTAAAGCTTGAGAAAGGTGTAAATTAATCACCCTGTAAACATAAAAATCGTTATTAAATTTTGAATTTTCGTTTCTATTATTATCAATGTATTCTTTTTCTTTATCTATTAAATCTTTATATTCATTTAAAAAATTTTCTATTTTTTTATTATCGAAATATTTATCTATTAAAAGACCCCCATTACTAATAAGTAAACCCAATTTATTTGAAAGTTTATCATTATTCAATTTTGCCGATAATACGTAATTATTGTATTTCTTTTGTTTAAATTTTGAATAACTAAATAATGTATTCCATTTAATTCTATTTATAAATCTAAACGGGTGAAATACGTTCCACGATAATATTCTAATAAATTCGAATGAACCCATAAATTTACCATAATGATTTTTGTCTGGAATTTTATGAGGTAATATTGACTTTAAAAAATTTTTAATTTTTGTTACCATTGTTTCCTTTTATTAGAATTTCAATTAATTTTCATCAAATTTTTATTCATGAGTTTTATAAGATTATAATAAATTTTATTACTAACATCATCACTTTCTAGACACATTCTGTCAAAATTACCTTTTTCTGTTTCTGGCGAATTTATACTCAATAAAATTTTATTTGAAAATTCTTTGAATGAACTTAAAAAAAAGTTTTTATCATAATCGTGATAAGAATAATAAGTTGATAAACAATTATCAGGATCTGCAAAAAAACATTTTTTTTTAAGGCTCAATGCCTCTAAAATCATTGTTGAGCCAAATGAAACTATAACTTTGCTTTTTTTAAAATATGGATAAGTATTACCTTTTGATAAGATTTTAACTTTTGAAGAATTAAATATTTCTGCCTCTTTATAATCACCTACAAAAGAAGCGTGATGTTTATATAATATTTTAATTTCAGGATTTTCTTCCGAAAAATCTTTTATCCACTTTAAGTAATTATAATAACCTTCATTAATTTTATTAGACATTTTTAAATGAGGAGGTTTAATTCCAATTATTAAAAGATCAATTTTATTTGACTCGTTTAGATTTTCATTTTCTATATAATATTCTCTTTCCATTTGAAGAGAACCCACTGGAAATGAGCTTTCTATTCTACTGCCAAAAATTCTTAGTTTTTTTTCTGATTTTTTTTCATTCCCAAAAGAAAAAAGTATATCAATATCCGAATAAATACAAATTCCAGATTCTGCTAAATGATGTTGACAACTTATTATTTTTTTTCCTCCATGTTTTTTAAAGAAGAAATTCTTAATTGGGCAATTGATATAAAATCTGTCCTGTAAAGCTATTTCTGAAATTACTTTAGAAAATAAAGTTTTATTTTTTATAGCTGATAATAAAATTTTAAAATAATAAATAAAATAGTTTTCTTTTATTTTTAAGTTTTTTAAAAAAATTTTAAGAAATAAATTAATTATTATAAAAAAATTTTTTTTTAATAAAATTTTACTTGGAATAATTCGATTATAGCGTACTGCTAATATTCCTTGATTATTAATTTCTTTTTGAACTTTTTTATTTTTTGTAAAAATAATAGGATTTTTGAACTTAGCAATAATCTTGCTAAATTTATTAAACTGTCTCATTCCATCAACTTCATCGAGAATAATATCAAATTTTTTTTGAACAGAATTATTTTTTCCAAAAATTTTTACAAAGCATAAAAAAATTAAAAAAAATAAAAATTGTCTAAAAATTTTAAAAAAATTATATTTATTATTAAAATTAACAGTGTTTAAGCTAAAATCACCATAGACAAGTTTTTTAAATTTTAGACTAATAACTTGATTAGGTATATTTAAAATTTTTGATAATTCTTCTATATATTTTTTATGTTCCTTTTGACTTGTGTACTCATCAATATCTTTTTTTAAATTTAAATAAATTTCATTACTATCTATATCTTTATCCAATTTAAAATTATTTAGCCTAATCACTTTATTAATTATTGAAAATATTTATTTTTTTTGCTTTTTTTATAAGAATTGTTCATAATTTGAACATAACATTAAAATAATAACATTACTAATAAATTATTAAATATATTAGTTTAATTTAAAAAATTGAAATAAATATTGGTAAAAATTTATGTTAAAAAAAAACTCTAAAATTGTATTGGGAACTGTTAGATTTTCTGGTGTATATGGAATAGCTAATAATAATAAATTACTTAAACTGCCAGAAATCAAAAAAATTATTTCTTATGCATCTAAAAATAATATCAAATATTTAGATACTGCAATTAATTATGAAAAAACAAATCATTTTTTAAGAAAAATTAATTTAAAAAAATTTAAAATTACTTCAAAGTTACCAATGATAAAAAAAAATGATAAAAAAAACATTCATTTAAAAATATCTAAATCAATTAATAGTCACTTAAAACAATTAAATATTAAAAATCTTTACGCTTTATACCTTCATCATCCCGATGACTTATTAAAAAGAAATGTAAAAAATTTAATTTTTACACTTAATAAATTAAAAGAAGATAACGTAACAAAAAAAATTGGTTTTTCAGTTTACAGCGTACAACAACTCAATAATTTAATAAAAATATATAAACCAGATATTATTCAGTTACCTTTAAGCGTATTCGATAATAGATTTAGAAAAAAAAATATCTTGAAAAAACTTCAAGATAAAAAAATAGAAATCCATGTAAGATCTATTTTTTTTCAGGGTGGGTTAACATGTGACTATCAAACTTTGAATAAAAAGCTTTCTTTTCCAAAGAAAATTTATTCTAGATGGCATAACTGGTTAAAAAAGAAAAATATTAATAAAATTAGAGGCGCTTTAAGTATTTTATATAAACTTAAAAATATAAAAGTAGTTGTTGGTGTGGAAAATAAAGATCAGTTAGTTGAAATTAATAAAGAAATAAACAAAAAAATTCTTGAACCACCTATCATTAACGTACCTAAAAAGATTTTGAAAAAGCTTTATAATTTTAAGATATAGTAAATTTGTATATTTAAAATATTTTTACCGTAAATACTAAGATTTTGAGAGTTTTTATATATTCTACTGTTCAAATTATGAACATTATAGTATATAAAAAAAAATTTAAATGAAAAAAAGCAATATTACAATAATCGTTCAAGCTAGGCTAAATTCCACTAGATTGCCCGGCAAGGTTTTAAAAAAGATTTCTAATAAGACAATTATAGAAATAATTCATGAAAGAATTTCAAAATCAAAATTTAAAAATCGGATTGTATTTGCAATTCCAAGTAACAAAAAAAATTCAAAATTAAAAAATTTTTTAAAGAATAAACGTCTTAATTATTTTGCAGGGGACGAAAAAAATGTATTAGATAGATATTACAAATGCGCCAAAAAAAATAAATCTCATATAATTGTAAGAATTACTGCGGACTGTCCTTTAATTGACTCTAAAATGTTAGATAAATGTTTAAAAATTTTTATTAAGGAAAAAATTGACATGCTTAATAATGGATGTCCGCCAACTTTTCCAGATGGTTTAGATATATCAATATTTAGTTTTAAGACCTTACACCAAACATGGAAAAATGCAAAAACTGACTTCGATAAAGAGCACGTGGTTCCATTCATGTTAAGAAATAAAAAAGTAAAAAAATTAAATTATTCATCAAAAATAAATTTTGCTTCAGAAAGATGGACTTTAGATACTGAAAAAGATTTGATAGTTATAAAAAATATTTTTAAAAGATTTAAAGATTTTCATTTTTCTTGGAAAGATGTTCTCAAAATTAAAAAAAAATTTCCAGAGGACTTTATTGCAAATGAATACAGTATTAGAAATGAAGGAATAAATTCAAGTTCTGGTCAAAAATTGTGGAAAAAGGCTATCAATATCATCCCTGGAGGTAGTATGCTTTTTTCTAAAAATCCTAACCTTCATTTGCCCAATTTATGGCCTACTTATTACTCTAGGACAAGCGGAAGCAAAATTTGGGATTTAGATAATAAAAAATTTCTAGATATGTATCTAATGGGTGTTGGAACAAATATGCTTGGTTATAATAATGTGAAGGTAGATAGAGCTGTTAACGAAACAGTTCGAAAGGGAAATCTTTCTTCCTTAAACTCACCAGAAGAAGTAAAATTAGCTGAAAAATTGATAGAACTTCATCCTTGGGCTGATATGGCGAGGTTTACTCGCTCTGGTGGAGAAGCAAATTCAGTTGCTATAAGAATCGCAAGGGCAGCTACTAACAAAACTAAGATTGCTTTTTGTGGTTATCATGGCTGGCATGACTGGTATTTGTCAGCAAATTTAAAAGATAGAAATAATCTTAATAATCATTTAATTAAAGGATTGTCTACAAAAGGAGTTCCAAAAAATCTTACGGGAACATCTCTACCATTCAGATATAATGATTTTGATGGTTTTTATAAACTTATTAAAAAAAATCCAGATATTGGGATAGTAAAAATGGAAGTGGCAAGAAACGACACGCCGCGAAATAATTTTTTAGAAAAAGTTAGAGAAATTACTATTAGGAGAGGTATCATTTTAATTTTTGATGAGTGTACATCTGGTTTTAGACAAACTTATGGTGGTCTGCATAAATTTTATAGAGTGGATCCTGACATGGCTATTTTTGGGAAAGCTTTAGGAAATGGATATGCAATAAATGCTATTATTGGAAAAGAAGAAATTATGAGATCTGCGGAAGAAACATTTATCAGTAGTACTTTTTGGACGGAAAGAATAGGACCAACAGCAGCACTTAAAACTCTTGAGGAAATGAAAAGGATTAAATCTTGGAAAATAGTAACAAATAAAGGAAATTGGCTGAGAAAACAATGGTTAAATTTAGCTAAAAAAAATAATTTAAAAATTAAGATTTTTGGAATTCCGGCTCTATCAAGATTTGAAATTGTTAGTAATAATTTTAATAAATATAGAACACTTATTGCTCAAGAAATGTACAAAAAATCAATTTTAGCATCAAATATTGTGTACTTATCTACTGCTCATACAAAAAATGATTTTCAACAATACTTAAGTGCTTTGGACTCTATTTTTAAAATAATTGCTAGGTGCGAAAACGGTGAGGAAATTGACAATTTTTTAGAAGTACCGATGATCGATAATTTTTTTAAAAGATTAAATTGATGAATAAAAACATAGATCTAATAAGTTTTTGTTTACAAAATTTCAAAGACAAAAAACTTAAAAAAAAATTTATAAATACCAAAAATACATTTTTAATTGGTAATTGGTGTAGAGAGGGAGAAAATTATTTTACTGATTTCCAAAATATTAATATATTTAATTTTTATAAGTGGAATAATCATAAAAAAAAAAAAAATGACGTCAAATTTATAATTAGTATATATAAAAAATTAATAAAGACCCTTACACCTAAATTAAACAAAGCTCATAATCAAAACCATAATGAAAAATATTGGAATTTTCTTTTAAGTAGATGGTTATTAACTTTTATTTCACAGGTTTATGCAAAATGGGTTATATCTAGCTATATTTTAGAAAAACACAAAATAAAAAAGTTTTTTGTTATAGAGCTTAATGATAAAGATTTTATTCCTGAAAATACTGAAGATGCACATTATATGACATCTGATTTACGCGGCTATTACTCTCACTTTTGTTTTAAAGGAATATTTAATTATAGGTTAAATAATCTAAATGAGGTTAAATTACCATTTAATAAATTCAATAAAATACCTAAAAAGTCAAATAATATAAAATTAGTTTTAAAAAAAACAAAAGTTATATACTTTGCTTTTTTTAAAAAGATATTTTTTTATAAAGTATCGTTTGATAAAAAAATATCTTTACATTTATTAGTCAAAAATTTTGTATTAAATTTTTTTTTTAGATCAAAAGAAATTGTTGTTAAAAAAAGGAAGAATGAGGAAATAAGAAATAAATTTTTTCAAGCGTTTGAAAAAAAATCGGGCTTTGAAGGGTTTTTAATTGAACATATGAAAATATTGATGCCCAAAGAATTTCTTGAAAATTATTTAACAATTTATAAAGAACATTTATCTCTTAATTGGCCAAAAAACCCGGACTACATTGCAACAAGTTACGGACATTATTATGACGAATTATTTAAAATTTATTGTGCAAGGAACATATCTAAAAAAACAAAATTATATATTTTTCAACATGGATACGGAACTTATTTCTTGGATGATAATTTTTACAGCGCTGGTTGGGATAAAATTAAATGTGACAAATATCTTATTTGGGGTAATCAGCAAAGAAAAAGTTATGAACCATTTTTTTATCCGAAAAAATGGTTGCTAAAGAAAGGCAATAAACTTAAAGCTAAAAAAAACTACAAAATAATTTCTTTTTTGTATGGCTTTAATGAACAACCAGTTAGATCGCCTCATGGGTATAAAGATATTTATATAAGAAATAAAGCTATCTCTAGAGAAACAATTAACTTTTATAATATTTTAAAGAAAGAATTAAAAAGAAAAATTAACTTAAGATCTTTGGATGCTTCATATAAAAAAAAGGTTGAAAAAACAATTAAAGATAATTTACATAATGTTCATATACACAATCCTTACTTAAATCCATTTTACAAGCATCTAGAAAAATTTGATATAACTATTCATTTTTTTCTTGGTACTACTTTTTTCGACACATTATTTTTGAATAAACCCTCTTTACTTATCTATGATGAGGAACATCAATTTAAGCATGATAAAGATTTTATACGAATTATAGATAAACTTAAAAAGAATAACATTATTTTTGACGACGGAGAAATAGCAGCAAATTTCCTAAATAAAAATATAAGTAATTTAGAAAACTGGTGGAATAATCCTAAAGTTGAAAAAATAAAAGAAGAATTTAGAAGTAAATATTGTAGAAATTATAATATATTTTCAAAAGATAATAAAATTTTTTCATGAATAATAAATTAATACCTTATGGAAAACAGACTGTAAAAAAAGATGATGTTAAAAGTGTAATAAAAACATTAAATAGTGATTATTTAACTACAGGGCCTACTGCAAAAAAATTTGAGAATGATTTTAAAAATTATGTAGGAAGTAAATTTGCAACATCTTGCTCAAGCGGAACTGCTGCTCTACACTTATGTCTATTAACAATTAATGTAAAAAAAAATGATATTATTATTTTACCCGTCGTAAATTTTATTGCTTCGGTAAATATGGCTCATTTACTTGAAGCAAAAATATATTTTGCTGATGTTGACAAGTTCAACGGTCAGATGACACCACATAGCCTAGAGTCTTGCATAAAAAAATATAAGCTTAAAAAAATTAAAGCTGTTGTATCGATGTATAACGGAGGAAATCCCAATAATTCTAAGTCATTTTTTAAATTAAAAAAAAAGTATAAATTCACTTTGATTGAAGATGCTTGCCATGCCTTGGGCGGAAGTTATGACAAATCTAACAAATCTAGAGTTGGATGTTGTAAGTACAGTGATTTTGCAACTTTTTCATTACATCCCTTAAAATCTATTACGACAGGAGAAGGTGGAATGATTACCACGAACAATAAAAAATATTTTGAAAAATTAAATGTTTTAAAGAATCACGGAATAATAAGGGGGAAAAAGAAAAATATTTACAATTGGAGTTATAAAGTAATTTCCCCAGGATTTAACTATAGATTAAGTGATATAGCATGTGCACTTGGGATATCACAATTGAAAAAAATTAATATGCTTATGAAAAAAAGAAATGATATATCTAGCCTTTACAAAAAAAAACTAAAAAAATATAGTCGATTTTTAGTTTTGCCGTCAAATAATTCTTCTAGCGTATCTGCAAATCACTTATTTATAATAAACCTAAAAAAAAATAAGATCTCAATTTCAAGAGATAGAGTTATTCAAGAACTTTATAAAAAAAAAATAATTACTCAAGTTCACTATATACCTATTTTTCTTCATCCTTATTACAAGAGGATGTGTAAAGGAAATTTTCAAGATGCAAAAGAATATTTTTTAAATTGTATAAGTTTGCCTATTTTTCCTAATTTAACCAAAAAAGAAATAACATATGTATCAAATTCCCTTGGTAAAATTTTGATAAAAAAAAACAAATTATAATATGAGTATAAAAGAATATCTAAAAATTGCTAAGAAAGATCTATTTCCTCTTTGTAGAAGTCTTACAGGAAAAGGTACTTTAAAAACTCTTAAAATTATAAAAAAACAATTTCCAGCTTTAAAAATTAATAGAATAAAATCTAAATCAAAAGTATTTGATTGGAGGGTCCCCCCATCGTGGGATGTAAGTGAAGCGTATATATTAGATAAATATAATAAAAAAATAATTAATTTTAAACTAAACAACTTACATTTAGTTGGCTATTCTATTCCAATTAATAAGAAGGTTTCAAAAAAAGAATTATTAAAAAGATTGCATTCCTTAAAAGAACGACCAAAAAGTATTCCTTATATAACATCCTACTATAAAAAGTATTGGGGCTTCTGTACTACATATGAAAATAAAAAAAAAATCGAAAAAAAATATGATGATAGTGACAGATTTAAAATAATCATAAAGTCTAAATTTAATAGTAAGGGCACGTTAAGTTTCGGTGAAATAGTTGTTCCGGGAAGATCTAAGCAAGAAATATTACTTTCCACATATATTTGCCATCCATCGATGGCAAATAATGAATTATCAGGGCCTATTGTTTCTATGGCTTTGATTAATTATTTCAAAAAATTTAAAAAAAAATGAAAAAACATTAAGATTTATATTTATACCAGAAACTATTGGAGCAATTACTTATTTACATAAAAATTTAGAAAAATTAAAAAAAAATGTAATTGCAGGTTATAATTTAACTTGTATAGGAGACGATAGAATGCATTCATGCATTTTTTCTAAATATGAAAATTCCCTCTCTAACAAAGCACTTGAATTTGCTTATAAAAAACTTGGTATAAAACCCAAAATTTACGATTTTCTTTATAGGGGATCTGACGAAAGGCAGTACAACTCTCCTGGTATTGATTTACCTATTGCAACTGTTTGTAGAACAAAGTTTGGGGAGTATCCAGAATATCATACTTCAGATGATAATTTTTCCTTAGTAACAAAATCAGGATTGCAGGGTGGTTATGAAGTGGTAAAAAATGCAGTTTTATTTTTAATGTCACAAAAATATCCGAGGTCAACTGTTCTTTGTGAACCGTTTTTAAGTAAAAGAAATCTTTACCCAAGTTTATCGATAAGAAAAGAAGATTATTTTAGCAAAAAACTTACAGATTTTTTACAATATTCTGACAGCAAGAATAGCTTAACTGAAATTCAGAATAAAATTAAAATCAACAAAAGATTATCAGCTAAAATTCTCAAAATATTAATTAAACATAATCTTGTAGAGATTTAAAAAAAATATTAATTACATCTAATTTAAATTTATTAAATTACTCGATATCAAATTTTTTTAAAATTTTATCCAATAATGGCTTTTCCCTTAGAAAAATTCTTAAATTTCTAAATTTTAAGTAAATGATTCCTAATCTGTCTAGACCATTATTTACTCTATAAATTTTTTCTCCTTCTTTTTTAACTTGTAAAAAATCAAACTTATATTTTTTTTCTTTAAGTTTTTTCAAATTAATTTTTTTCATAACTGAATTTTTCATTGATGTAATAAAATAAACATAAAAAAAAAATTTAGATTTAGTTTTTATTATTGGAATCTTTTTAATTTGTAGATCTATTTGAACTTTCGATGAAGAATATTTAATCAATTCTGATATACATTTTGAATATAATTGGCTTCCTGCTCCTCTGATGGAAAAATCAATTGGTATTACCTTTTTTTTTGACACTATAAACTCAAGATGAATAGGGACGTTTTTTACTTTTACTGCTTTACAACATTTGTTGGCAAGTAAAATCGCTTTTTTCTTAAGTAGATTATCACTATAATTAAATATTAGAGATTTATCTAACAAAGGAAATCTCGAATCCCTAAATTTTTTTGTTAATGCTGCAAAAATGAACCTGTTTGAAAACCACCCATCAATTGCATAAATGTCACCAATAACAAAATTTTCTGCTAATATTAAATTATTATAATATTTTTTTTGTTGTTTAAAATTTTTGATAAAACTTTTTTTATCTATAGCTATAAAAACACCTCTTGATGCGCTGCCAATTATTGGCTTAAAAATTTTTGGGAAACTAATTTTATTAATGAAATTATCTGTATCTTTTTTTTTAAATACTTTAAAGTCAGGGACTACAATTCCATTTTTTTTAAATTTTTTTCTGAGGTTATACTTGTTAGTTACTAAATTAACTGTTTGTTGTTTAATTCCTTGTAAATTTAATTTTGTATTTAAATATCCAACTATTGGTAAGGGTCCTTCTGTATTAAAAGAGAAAATATACCTTACATTAAAATTTCTGCAAATTTTTAAAATTTCTGATTTTTTTTTGAAATTGATAGAAAAATATTTATCAACATATTTAATGGCTTTAGATTTTTCATTTTCATCAAATCCAAGTATTTTAAAATTTTTCCGTAATTCCTTAATACCTTCCAATTGATCATAACCTAAACCAAAAACCGCTACATACTTTCTGGTCATTTATTTCAAAAAATTTTCTAGATTTTTGTAAGCAATATTATTAATTTTTTTTGCATTTAGACCTTTGCTTAATTTCAAAAATTTTTGCTTAGTATCTTTTAAGGAGTACTCAGGAAAATCTGAACCTATGCAAATTCTTTCATCAAAAGTTTTGAATAAATATTTTATATCCATATCAATTGAGCTACCGCTGTAACGCATTAGTGTCATTGATAAATCCAATAAAAAGTTATTTGGTCTTAATTTTACAAACTCACTAAACTCTAAAATTCTTGTACAACCTCCATGCATTAAAATAGTTTTTAATCGATTTATTTTTCTAAACATTTTATTTAGTAAAACTAAAAAATCTTGATTACTAAATTTATTAAATCCAATTATATTATAACAACACAACATTAAAACTAAATTTAACCTTTCACACTCTTTTAAAATGAAAGGTAAATTATTATGATCTAAATAAAAATTTGATAGTCTAGGATGTAATTTTATTCCCCTAAATCCAAGTTTTTTAATATTCATGAGTTCTTCTTTTAAAACTTTTTTTGTTTTATTAGGATTCACTCCAGCAAATAAAACTAATTGTTTATTATTTTTACAAATTTTTACGAATTTTTTGTGGTTATAATTTTCAAAACTGTCAAGACCAATTACACATGCCTTGTAATAATTATTGTCTTTAATTTCCTTTATAAGCTTTTTACAAGATGAATTAAGTTCTGTTCCGTCCTTTTTTAATCTCCACTTGCCTGTTGTAGTCACATGAGCTGCGCTATCAAATATTTTAATCATATTTTTTTATAAGTTTTATTATTCTCATTGGCCCTCTACCATCTACGAGCTTTTTTAATTTCTTTTTAACCAAGCTTAAGTGTTTTTTATTTGGAACATAAATTTTTGATATTGAATTTCCTAATATATACCCTTTATTGAAAAGCATTGTAATAAATTTTTTTTCATTTTTATTTTGTGGAAATGCAAATACAGGTTTTGTCAAATACAGGCATTCAATCAGCGTTAATCCCCCATTTACAATACACCATGAAGCTTTGGTTAAAAATTTTTCGTAATTTTTTTCGCTAGCTATTTTAAAATTACTTTTTCTAAAATTTGTGTTTTTCTTTGTATATGGTCCTGGAAAAACTTTAAAATTTACATCTACTAAATTAGAGTTATTTTCTAATCTTTTTAAATAATTATTCCTATCATATGACCCTAATGAAATGATGGGATTGCCCTCTCTATTTATATTAGCTTTCTTGTATATATTTTTTATCTTTTCTCTAATTATAGCATATTTTAAACCGCTTTTTCTCAAACCTTTTTTATCAGGGCTTTGGTCAAATATACTTATATTTAAACTTGATCTATATTTACCAAAATTTTCTATGGTTATGATTTTTTTTTTATTTATCCATTTTTTTTTTAGAATAGAAAAATTTTGTAAATCTAATAGAATTAACTTAGCTGATTCCATGTCTTTCTTTTTTATATTTTCTAATAAAAAAAATTTAATATTAATATGTTTTTTTAAAACTTTAAAAAGTTCTTTTGACCTATTAAAATGACCGTTGCCAATTTTTTTATTTTTTTCAGTAATTAAAATTATTTTTTTTTTTTTAACCAAGATCTTTTGAATTTGTGATTGTTTTTGTTCCGAATATTTTATTAGTAGCGATTAACATCATCCATCGCCCTTTAAATTCTTCCCAGCTACCAAATTTTCTCTTTTTATCTATTAATTCAACTCCATGAGGGATAGAAGCATTGTAAATTACTAGATCTCCAATTTTAGTGTGATCTTCAATAAATATTTTTTTATTATTTTTACCAAGTACGTACGAACCACCTGTCTCAAAATCACCTTTCTTACCTTTTTCAGACATTATTAATAAAGGTGCCGTAACTTGATGAAAACCAATCGGGTCTTGATGTAAATTCAAGTAACCCTCACCTTTTGGATAAAATTGAAAAGCCACCCTTGAAACAATTTTCGATTTATTATCTATTTTTAAATAATCATCTTTTTTTTTCCCAGCCAGAATATTTTTTAACCAAAAACATTTTTTTGTTAGTTCGAATAAATTAAATAAGTCCTGGTTCCACAAGAAAAATGAAAATTGATGAAAACAACCTTTCACAAATGATCTTGGATCACTTCTAACAATTCTATGATGGTTTGGTGTGTAACTAGTTATAGATTCATACCTTGGTAGTGAATTTGATCCAATTTTAATTAAATATTTTTTTATACTTTTGATCTTTTTTTTATCAATTACATTTCTTATAATTAAAAGACTCCCGTTTTTTATATTTTCTTTATTTTGATCAATGAGTTTTTTATTATTGAGTAAATTATCAATTTTTTTGATTTTTATAATTTTATTACATAGTAATTTTTTATTTTTCATATAATATCTTTAATTTTCAATCTCTCACCTGACTCTTTTGATTTATTAAATTTTTTACCAATAATTTTTGAGTAAAATTTTGGATGCAGCCCAAAGCTAGGTCTGACAATCCTTATATTTTTGGAAGATACTTTCTCACTAGGTTTGACTTTTTTTGATACATAGATTGATCTTTTTGCTTTAAAATTATTTTTTGACTCTTTTGATATTATATAAGTTTTTTCTTTTAAAACCTTTTCTAAACTTTTTATGTCATCAACAATTTTTTTAAATGAGGAAGGCGTTTCTGAAAAAAAAGCATCTGGAGATTTTGAATTTTCTAATTTTAAATGCTTTTCTATTAAGCAGCTGCCTAACATCAGAGATGCTATTGCGCTAGCAGAGCCTTTGGTATGATCGGAATAGCCTACTAAGACTTTAAATTTTTTTGATAAATATTTTATACCAGGTAAATTGCTATTTTTAATTTCTGCAGGATAAGAAGAGTCACATTTTAGCAAAATTATTTTATTGTTACCTTTTTTTTTAACCGTTTCAATTGCAAGTTTAATATCATTCAGTTCTGCCACTCCAGTTGAAATAATTATTGGTTTATTTGTTTTAGCAACTCTCTCTAAAAGAGGTATATGTGTAATTTCTGGTGACGCTATTTTATAAGCTACACAACCCAAATTTTCTAAAAAATCAACACTATTAGTATCAAATGGAGAGGAGAATATTTCAAGACTGTTTTTTTTTGCAAATGAAAATAATTCGTTATGCCAGCTTAAAGGAGTAGAAGCTTTTTTATAAAGCTGATAAAAATTTTTATATTTTTTCCAGGGTGATGCAGATTTATGAGTTAATCTAAAATCTTTTTTGTTAGAATTTAGAGTAATAGAGTCTGCTGAATAAGTTTGGAGTTTAATTGCGTCTGCGCCTGCAATCTTTGCTTTTTTTATAATTTCCTTTGCTTTTTTTAAAGATCCATTGTGATTAGCTGACATTTCGGCAACAAAAAAAGTTTTACCATTATTTATATTTTTTTTTTCCTATTTTTATTTTCATTTTTTGAATTCTTTTAACACAATTTCTTTTTTTAATTTAGCTTTTTTCCAATTATTATCTTTATTTTTCCATTGTGGTCCATATGAAAATTTAGCGTAACTGTTCTTGAAATTTGTAATTCGTAATTTTAAATTATCATAATTAATCTTTACTGCTTTGTCTCTAAACTTTTGGGGAACTCGATTAATGACATTAATTGGAACTATTCTGTAATAATTTTTTTTATAGAGAAACTCTGTGTAAATTTCAATACCAGCTGGTTCATATTTTTTCTCATTATTTTTTGATAAAATTGCAATTTGTAATAAATTTCCTTTTTTAAATAAAAAGTGATTTTTTTTATAATAATGAAAAAATATTTTATATTTTCTTCGTAAAGGTTTTAAATCTTTAACTAAATTCTTATAATTTGAGTCAACGATTGAAATATCAACATCCGTAAACTCTGAAAGTTTTTGTTTTCTCATTAAAGCTAAAAAAGAAGATCCATCAATAAAATAATTAATATTATGTTTTGCAAAAATTTTTAACAAGTCTGTCAAAATTTGTTTTGTTTTTTTCTCTCTAAAAATAATTTCTTTTTCTGAAAATTTATATTTCCATCTTTTGGTTTTAATAATATTTTTTGAATTAATTTTTGTATCTTCTAATTGCTTATATTGTTCATCCATATAACGACCTCCAAGGAGAAATGTACTTTTTGAAAATTTGATCTTTGATAAATAATTAATCCCGATAATTGGTAAATTAAAAAAAGTTTTTCCAATTTTATTTTTATCGTTCTCTAAAAATGCAATTATTTTATTTTTATTCCTTTTTTTTTCGTATCTATATATTCTTCTACCGTCTATTCCTGTGCCAAAAATTACTACATCAGTCATTTTTTTCCTCTTAGAAAAACATTATAATCTTTGAAAGTATCTACCTCAAACCATGTATCCTTGTATCTAACTACTTTCACAAAATTTTTTTTTACTGAAATCAAAGACTGTAATAATTTAGTTATATCAATCGATTTAAAATCTTTAATTTTTTTTTTATGTTTTTTAATAATAGCCCAACCTTTTGGAGTGATTTTAAAAACCCCCATATACTGTCCTTGGATTTCTCTAAGATTTTTTGTTTTATCTCCTATTTGAATAAGATTTTTTTTATTTATTCTAAATGTTTCTGCGTCTAGTAAGGGTTTATTGAATCTTTTTTTCCAAATTTTATACCAATTTTTATCATATAGAATAACTATTTCACCCTTAGCTTTTTTCAATAATTTGATTGCGGTTTTTTTATAAAATAAATCAGAATATGAAATGATACACGTATTTTTTTTTAACCAACTATCTGCTTTGAATAGGGAAAAAAGAATATTTGTTTTTTTCCACTCTTTATTATGAAATTTTTTAACTGGAAAAATTTTTAATTTTTTACTTTTATAACCGGTAACAATAGATGTAATTTTGATATTGTTACGTTCAAAATTATTTAAAATATGATCAATTAGTGTTTTTTTTTTATATAAAAACATTCCTTTTGGCTTAAATTTTGAAGATTGATTTACACGAGAACCTCTTCCTGCAGCTAATATTATGCCCCTCATATTTTGTTTTTAAATATTTTTTTTGCTCTTCTAACGAGTTTTAAATTAAATTTTTTATCTCTCTCAGGGTGCCACATCCAACCTTCCCAATTATATTTTTTATGCCTAATAGCTTCAATAGATTTATCTAGCGCGCAAGCGGTAGCTAAAAAATTTTTTGGCACTTTAAATAAACCATAAGAATGAAAGCTGTTAACAAATTTTGGATATATATTATTTTTTGTCACTTCTATAATTTGATGTTTAACCCTTACATGTTTTTTTATCTTTTTAAGTTTAGCTTTATCTAAATATGCCAACATTTGTAATCCGTGGCAAATACCTAGAATTGGTTTTTTATTTTTCTTTGCCCACAGAATCAATTTTTTTTCAATTTTAAATCTATCATTTTGCTCACAGATATCATTGCCTCCACTTAAAATAACGCCTAAAGGTTTTAGACTCTTGAAAAAAAAAATTTGATTAATATCAGTTATCAAAATTGGGGTAAGATCAATAGCTTTAATCCATTTCAATAATTTTTTATCAACTGAAAATCTTTTTTCTTTTCTTTTAACTAAGTAGTCTTCTCTGCAAGAAACAAAAATTAAATTTTTTTTTTTTAATTTCATATTAGTTAATAACTTTTATTGTTTTAAGTTTACAGTTTAATTCAATTTTTTTTGATTTTTTTATAATTTTAAAAGTTTGATTTCCACAACCTATAGCAGCTGGCAGATCTTGCTCTGAACATCTGATGGTCATATGTGAATTTGCGCCACCGAATTGAGTTATTAAACCTTTTATTTTATGACCAAAAATCCAATCAAAGCCTGGATCTGCATTTTTTATAATAATGATTTTATTTTCTAAATCAGGCACTTTTTTCTTATTTTCTAAATAAACAATATCTGAAACTAATATCTTTTTTGTTACATAGTTTGGTAGACTTACTTGAAAAGGAACAACAAAAATATTAGTTTTATCAATTATTAACTGCGGAAGCTTAATTAAAGAATTTATGTAGTTTTCTTTTTTTGCGATTAAGTTCAGTTTTTTTATTTCTGATATAGATATTTTTTTTTTATAGATTTGTTCTATATTTAAGTTTGAAATCTCTTCTAATGAAATTCTATTTTTTAACGCATAAATTCTTATTTTCTCTAAAATTATACTAACGCTTTTTGTAAAAATAAATTTTGCATACTCTCTTAGTTTTATAGAATTAGATAAATATTTAAAAAAATCTGAAGGCGTCAAAGGTATCTTGGACCTCAAAAGAAGTTTTTCTATTTTTGAAATTTCTAATTTATTCATATTAAATTTTATTGGTTTATTGTAATTGGTTTTTATTTTTTTAGTTTTCCTAAAAAAGAACTCTTTTATATTTTGATCATATCTTGGAGAAGTAATGTCATATGTTCCAGGTCTTAAATGTCCATATCTATTTACAAATTCTTTAAATTTTAACTTATTATTTTTTGATAGGTCTAAATCATTTAAAAATTGCGCAGTTATTGTATTTAAACTTGACTCGAAATTTTTAATTTTTTTTTTGGTTAATAAATGTTGTCTCTCCAAAGAATTTAAAAATTCTTTACTAATAAAAGCATGTCTAGCCAATATAGAAAATGGTATAACACCATAGTTCACACACTCATCAAAAATGGTTTTTATATCTTCAATTTTATCATTGATTTCATAAATTTTTTTATTTTGTAAAAATTCTAAATATTTTATTTTTTTTATGTTTTTCTCAAGGCTTCCTTGAGAGTTTTTATCAATATTTTTTAAGAACAAATTTAGATATTCGTTCTCAATGGATTTTAGTTGACTAGTTCTTAATTTAGGTGAAATTTTTTTTAATTTTTTTTTAAAGTCAAAAAAGTACGAGGTTGGTATTATTTCAAATTCTATTTTATCATGAAAATTTGGATTATCTGTCAACCTAGTAATTCCATTATTTATTAATATTGATTTAATATTTTTTGACAAGTTTAGTGGTATAAAAGAATTTAAACTTTTCCTGACATCAATATATGGTTTTCCACAAAAAAAATGCATTAATTTTTCTTTTCTAAAATAATTGTATCCCATTATTTTTCTAGCTTTTAACCAGTTAGAATCTGTAATTAGCTTACTATAAAGTGAAAAAGCAAGATTGCTTGGACTTTGTCCAATTATTTCAGCTGGATTCCAATCTGGCATTTGACCGAATATATTTTTTTTTCCAATTAATCCTTCTTGAATATCAAATTTTTTATTTATATATAAATTTAACGATAATAATTTTTTTAATATTTCATTTTCAAAACTTTTATTAATTTTTTTATTTATAACTATTGGACGTACTTGAAATATATATACGTCACCACTTCTTTTTTTCATACCGAATTCTATATCTAAAAAATTATTTTTAAGTTTTTTTTCAATTTCAATTGAACAGTCAATTATTTTAATAAATCTTTTAGATTTAAGTAGCTCTTTTTTTTTCTTAAATACATATAAGGTCTTATTCGAAAATTTTGAACCTGATGTAACAGTATCAGTCAAACCTGATATATCGTCATAGTTTATTACGTAGTAAGGTGAGTTATCAGAATTGTCACAAGAAAATAATACACCACTCATTTTTATACCATCTATCATTTCCTGTATGAGAATTTGATTATTATTATTATTCTTCTCTTTGTTATAACTTTTAATTACGAGATTAATGCATTTCTCGATTTTTTCTTTATTGACAGCATGTACATTTAAAAATGAAGAATATTTTCCCGCGGAAGATTTATTAATTTTGTCTTCATCTGCAGCAGAAGATCGTATAGCTAATTTTTTTTTTTTAAAAATTGATGAAATTTTAGTTAAAATTATTTTTTTGTCTTTTTTCCAAGACTTAATTTGGAAAACATAAGATAAGGGAATTTTTGATTTCTTTAAAATTTTAGAAAGTCGAATGATTGTATTTGCTTTTGATTGTATAACCATAATACTAATTTTCTTGCATTTTGTGATTATATATATACTATTGTGTTCAATTTTTGAACATTAAATATTTAATTAAAGGTATATATTTTTATGCTTATATGGCTGATAGGTGAATCTGGTTCTGGAAAAACGTTTTTTGCAAAAAAGATTATTAAGTTTTTAGTAAAAAAAAAGGTTAAACACTTTCACGTAGACGGTGACGAATTTAGAAAGTACATTTCGCATGATTTAGGTTACGATAAAATTTCTAGATATAAAAATGGTAAAAGAGTTTTTGCTTTTTGTGATTACCTTATATCAAAAAAATATTTAATTGTTTTATCCATGCAATCTGCATTTAGAAAAATGCAAACAAATAATAGAAAGAAAATTAAAAGTTATTTGCAATTTAATTTGATAAGAAAAAATACAAATAAAAAATTTAGAAAAAAACAAAAACATATCTTAGGTAAAGATATTAAATTTAATCCCGTAAAAGGAGATTTAAATATTTTAAATGAGTCAAAATTAACAAAAAAAAACTTAGGTTTAATGATCAAACATATTAAAATAAAATTTAAAATCAAATGAAATTAATGATTTTTTTTAATTGAAAAAAAAATATTAGATATTTTAATTTTTTATAAAGATTTTTTTATTTTTACTAATTAATTTTAATAGATCTAAATATATTAGATCGTATTTGTAAAATTGAATAGTCAAATTGCCACTTTTGTAAGTGCTTATATATTTCCTTTTTTTTAAAATTTTCATTGCTTTTTTAAAAGAAAATAAAGTCTTAAGGTTCTTAGGATTTTTTCTTAAATACGCAGAAAAATTACTTGCTAAATATCTTTTATTTTTAAAAACCTTAGTTTTAAATTTTTTATCAAATCTATAATTAACAGATTGAATTTGTTCAATATGATGTACTAAGGTATTTCCACGTGAAAGTGGCCTACAAAAATTCAAAAAATAAGAGTTTTTTTTAAACAATCTGCTATGCACTGAATCAATGCCGAAAGCTGATTTTCCAATATTTTTTACAATTTTTTTATTTTTTCCAATAGCCACATATGAAAATAAAGGGTGTTCAGATCTTTCATATTTGAACTTTTTCATTATAAAATTTGCTAGAAAGCCTGCTTTAGACTTTGTTTTGTTAACAAAAAAACTTCCTGCGGTCGTATAAGAAAACGAGGGTACTACACAAGTAATTCCTTTTTTAATTAAAAAATTTAGCAAAAGTTCAACTGATTTTTCGGGATTTTTTTTATTTTCTGCAAATAGTTTTCTAAAGTCGCTGTAAATATAGATAAATTTAGCATTTGTTATTTCCTTTTTTTTAAAAAAATATTTAAGCTTATTTATCATTTAATTAACATTTACTATTACGGTTTTTTTTTTGAAATTTAATTTATATTTTTTATAACTAACATTTTCTACAAATTTAAAACTAGATATTTTTTTAGGAATAATTTTTTCTATACTTGTAATTTTCTTTGTAGAACTTTTAAATTTAAAATATAGTTTTCCCCAAGTATTTTTATATGGTCCAAAAAAACTAGCTCTAAATAGATTTTTAAATTCATTAAAGTCAGTGCCCATATCTATTTTACCGCCGTGTGGTATTGATTTTGGGAATTTCTTTTTTAATCTATTATCGTTTTTTGTTTTTAAAAAAATTTTATTTAAATATAAATTTATGATAAAATATCTAAATAGTTCTATACAGCATAATTTTAATTTCAACATTAGTGTCATCAGATTATCTGTGGCTTTAATTTTTATTATTTTTTTTTTTAAAATTTTTCCTCTGTCAATTTTTCTTGTCATTATATGCAAGCTAACTCCACTTTTTTTTTCATTGTTATATAAAGCTCCTGAAACGCAATTTTTACCTGGATAGAAAGGCAGAAGTCCCGGGTGGAAATTATAAGCTCTTCCTTTAAATTTTTTAAGAAATGAGGAATTTATAACAATATTTGAGAAAATGCTTATTAAATAATATTTTTTGTTTTTAATAAATTTTATATTTTTTTCGTTTTTTTTGAATTTATCAGAGGTAATAAAAAAAAAATTATTTATTCTACAAATATTATGAATTAGTTTATCGTATTTCCTATCAGCGCTTATAATGTGGGAGATCGTAAAATATCTTAGTTTTAGCAGAACTTTTAAGCATTCTAGACCGGTGGACTCACCGATTATCAAAATAATATAATTATTTTTCATTAAACTTTTCTTTAATTTTTTTTCTGTCTATCTTGTAATTCATATTTAATGGAAATTTTTTTAAAAAAAATATACTTTTTGGAATGGAATAATTTGGTAACTTTTTTCTTAAAAACTTAATGATAACTTCAGTTTTTATTTTTTTTCTTGTTTCTATAACTAAACATAAAAAGCTAATATCATGATAACTATTTTTAAATAAACAGGCGTTAGAAACTTTAAAATTTAATTTTATCAATGTTTCTACTTCAAGTGAATCTACTCTAAAACCAGAAATTTTAATTGTATTATCTTTTCTTCCAATAATATGTAAAAAATTTTTTTTGTCGATATACCCCAAATCACCAGTAGCGTATGCTTTTTTTTTATTAAACTTAAAATAATTTTTTGAATTTTTATCGTTTTCGATATAACCTTTACTAACACAATTTCCTAACATACAGATTTCACCGATTTCTCCTTTTTTAGAAACCTTTTTATCTTTAATAATTTTTATTTCCATTAACGGATGAGATTTTCCAACTGGTATACTTTTTCCTTTTAAAATATTTTCTTTATCCTTATTTGTTAATTTATACATTGTATTGACTATTGATGTCTCTGTTGGGCCCCAAACATTAAAAATATCAACTTTTTTTTGTTTATTTTGCCAATTTAAAATA
>MDTB01164867.1_pt1 | contig 32883 bp, 32 predicted proteins | sample 811161 | NCBI WGS metagenome assembly MDTB01 (sample SAMN05326650, study PRJNA326480) | marine metagenome | isolation source: seawater | place: Mediterranean Sea | collected 2009 | reverse complement strand
GAAGGCGTGAAGTTCATGTTTAATCGCCAACCTATCGAAGTCGTTGGCGATGCGACTGGTGTCACAGGTGTGAAATTTGTGACGACACGTCTCGGTGAGCCGGATGCAAATGGCCGCCGAAGCCCCGAAATTGTTCCTGAGTCGGAAGAGGTGATCCCTGCGGATTGCGTATTAATTGCTTTCGGATTCCGCCCGAGTCCAGCTGATTGGTTTATGGATTTGAATATCGATACCGCTGACTCTGGTCTTGTTTTAGCAGCCGAAGAGCAAGACCTCCCATATCAAACAACAAATCCTAAGGTGTTTGCAGGCGGTGATATGGTGCGCGGTTCGGATTTGGTCGTGACTGCGATTGCAGAAGGTCGTGGCGCTGCCCATTCTATTCTCGATTATTTAGATATTAGATAATGATATTGGATTCCCAGAGGGATCTTGATTAAACAATACGGATATGTAAACACACTAAAAGAGGTCAAGAATGCGTGACGAAACACTAGCAGTCCATGCGGGATATCAGAGTGATCCAACAACAAAGGCGGTCGTACCACCGATTTGTCAGAACGTCGCGTTTGAGTTTGATGATGCGGCGCATGGCGCCGCGCTATTTAACCTAGAAGTCCCAGGTAACATATATACGCGGATCATGAATCCAACATGCGATGTGCTAGAGCAGCGTGTTGCCGCTCTCGAGGGTGGTATTGCTGCTCTTGCAGTTTCATCGGGGATGGCGGCAATAACTTACGCGTTACAAACGCTTGCAACCCAGGGCCATAACATCGTGACGACACCGCAGCTCTATGGCGGAACGTACACACTTTTCGCACACATGCTCCCAAGCCAGGGTGTTGAAGTGCGTTTTGCAGAGACCGATCGTCCCGAGGATCTGGAAAAGTTGGTTGATGAAAATACACGTGCAATTTATTGCGAGACGATTGGCAACCCAGCTGGCAACATCGTTGATATTGGGGCGATGGCTACGATGGCATCACGGAACGGATTGCCTTTAGTCGTCGACAATACCGTCGCAACTCCTGCGTTGTGTAAGCCAATTGAATTGGGTGCCAATATTGTTGTGCATGCGCTGACTAAATTCATGGGTGGTCACGGTAATTCACTGGGTGGAATTATTGTTGATGGCGGTAATTTTGACTGGGCGGCGCAGGGAGACAAATTCCCAGGAATGACGGCGCCTGAGCCTGCCTACCATGACGTTGTGTATTCGGATGCGTTCGGTCCGGCCGCCTTCATCGCGCGTGCGCGTACGGTACCACTACGTAACACAGGCGCGGCACTTGCTCCGATGAACGCATTTCTTTTGTTACAGGGCATTGAGACCCTGAGTCTTCGGATGGAGCGGCACTGTTTCAATGCTCAAAAAGTTTCTGAGTTCCTGAAAACCCATCCGAAGGTTGAGTGGGTCAGCTACCCAGGCCTGCCAGATCATCCTCACCACGCACTCGCGAAGAGCCAGCTTGGCGGCACGCCATCGGCGCTTCTGACATTTGGGGTGAAAGGTGGTTTTGATGCAGGCGTAAAACTCTATGATGCGCTCGGTTTGTTCAAACGTCTGGTAAACATCGGCGACGCACGCTCATTGGCCTGCCATCCAGCATCTACCACGCATCGTCAATTATCTGATGCAGAACAACTTTCGGTCGGAGTGAAGCCCGAAATGATTCGTTTGTGCGTTGGTATTGAGCATATAGATGATATTTTTGCCGATCTCGATCAGGCACTAGCGTTGGTATGACGCTAGAGTTAAAAAATGATCGTTTCTTAAAAGCGCTACTCCGTCAGCCCGTTGAACAAACACCCGTTTGGATGATGCGTCAGGCGGGGCGCTACCTCCCCGAGTATCGCGCAGTCCGAAAGATTGCGGGTGATTTCATGGGCCTCTGTAAGAATGTAGAGCTCGCTTGTGAAGTCACGATCCAACCCCTTGAGCGTTACCCATTAGACGCTGCAATTCTGTTTTCGGACATTTTGACGATTCCAGACGCGATGGATTGCGGTTTGTACTTCGAAGCAGGCGAGGGCCCACGTTTTGAGCGTCCCGTCCGGACACGTGCGGATATCGACGCACTTCCCGTGCCGCCAATGGCCGATGCCTTGGATTATGTGATGAACGCCGTGAAAACGATTCGGCAGGAACTGAATGGCCGTGTCCCACTGATCGGATTTTCTGGAAGCCCTTGGACGTTAGCGACCTATATGATCGAGGGTGGCGGCTCAAAAGAATACCGCTATGCGAAGGGGTTGATGTATTCAGATCCTAGTGCACTGCATGTATTACTTGAAAAGCTGGCTACCGCGGTGACAGACTATTTGAATGCACAGGTCGCCGCTGGTGCACAGGCAGTGCAAATCTTCGACACATGGGGTGGCGTTCTGACTGAGCCCGCCTATCGTGAATTTTCTCTCGCATACATGGAGAAAATCGTGAAAGGTTTGGTCCGTGAATCTGAGGGGCGCCAAGTTCCAGTTATTTTATTTACTAAGGGCGGTGGCTCGTGGCTCGAACAAATGGCGGCGACAGGCTGCGACGCGCTGGGTCTTGATTGGACTGTAGACCTCGCCGGTTGCCGTGAGCGTGTGGGTTCACAGGTCGCTCTCCAGGGTAATCTTGATCCGTCTGTCTTGTTCGGATCCGACGCATTGATCGCTGCTGAAGTTGAAAGACTGTTGAAAGGTTTCGGCGCAAACCCTGGCCACGTATTCAATCTAGGCCATGGCATCAATCAGCACGTTGATCCTCAGCGTCCTGCCACCATGATTGATGCAGTGCAAAGAATTAGCCGGGAGATTCACTCCGGCTCACATTGAGGTCGATATGATGCGCTTTTCGAGTATTGCGTTAGGTCTCATCCTGGCAAGTAACGCCATGGCTGAGTCCAAAGGGTTATCTGATGTCTACAATCTCGCTGTTGCGAACGACCCTGCGTTGCGGGCACAGATTGCGGTACGTGATGCCTCAGGTGCATTGGGAGAACAAATTCGAGGCACTCGAGGCTTGATTGCGGACGCAACAGTGTCAGGCAAAGGAACTCAGAATCTGAAAACAGACGACGACTACACAACTGCCACGTTATCACTGACCCTCAGTATGCCGTTGTACGATCAAGGACTGGATGCCTCAATTGAAAGCCAGGACGCTGTGGTTCGAGAGGCAGATGCATCTTTGGCCGCGTTTCGTCAGTCGCATATCATTTCCGTGACTGATCGATATTTTGCTGTGTTATCGGCCGAGCAGGATTTAGTTGCGACCCAAGCTGAGGTCGAAGCATTTGAAAGTCAGTTGGAGCAAGCATCTGAACGATTGACTGTCGGGATCGGGACGCGAGTTGATGTGGATCAGGCGCGGGCACGGCTTGACCTATCTCAGGTCGGACTGATTAGTGCAGAAGTTGCGCTGGATACCGCCATATCTGATCTCGAACAATTAGTAGATGCCCCAATTCTTGATCTATCTGATTTGGGGGAGGGATTTGCGGCAGATATTCACAGATCATTGGATAATCATCTTGAAATGTCAGTCGACAAACATCCCGATGTTGTGTCTGAACAAGAGAGCTATCAGAGTGCTCTAGCAGATTTGGACGAAGCGCGTGCTGAGACTATCCCGACACTCGCTGTATCATCAACATTTTCTGTGTCGGATACTTCAGGTAGTGACACGGCGGCGACGAATGCCAGTGCGCGGAGTAACGTACTGAGTCTGACATTATCCGCACCGATCTATACTAACGGCGTTGCTTCTGCGAAGTTTGATGTTGCGAAAGCAAGTGTCGTTAGAGCAGAAGCGAACTTGGCGAAGGCCCGCCGTGAAGTCCGAGGAGGTATGCAAAAAGCGTTTCGTAATCTGGGGGCGAGTGCGCGTACTGTAGAGGCGCGACGGTTGGCTATTGTCTCTGCGGCGAGTCGTGTTGAGGCAACCGAAGCCGCATATGCGGTTGGATCGGGCGATATCGTCGAAGTCTTGAACGCGAAGAAGGATTTGTTTGCGGCAGAACGTGATTTTGCAAAAGCACGATATACACATGTGATTCGTCAACTGGAATTCGATCAGGCGATTGGCGATTTATCTGAGTCGGCAGTCGCTCGTATCGACAAATATTTGGTTCAGTGAAAATCCCGTGAGCTTGGTGTGAGTTCTCCGAGCCATTCGCTGGCATCTTCTAGGGTGTCAGCGATGATGTGAATCACACCGTGGGATTCCTGTACTTTTCCCCTGACTTTTAATAAACGGCTGGCCAAGATTTGGTGCCGGAATGTTTCTACGAGAGATGGCCAGACAAGGCAATTAATTTGCCCGTCTTCATCTTCTAAGGTAATGAAAACGACACCGGAGGCTGAGCCTGGTCGTTGGCGTGTCGCAACAATTCCTGCAACCCAAATTCGAAGATCTGGATGTCTTGGTAGTCGATCAAGTTCAGATAACCGTCGACAGGCATGGAACGCTGATTTATCCCGCAATAGACTCATTGGGTGTGCTTCTAGTGACAGTCCAGTGGTTTGATAGTCAGCGACTAAGGTTTCACCAAGCGTGGGAACTTGGGGTTTAAAGTCTTCAGCTGCCTGAATTGCACCTTGGAACAATGGCAATTGCGATTCTTGATCCCCAAGCTGCCAAAAACTATCAAAGCGATTATCTGTTAATGAACGGAATGCGTGCGCACTCGCCAAGACCTCTAAATCTCCCGTTGGGAGTCCTGTGCGGACTCGGAAGTCATTGAGATTCTGAAAAGGGTGATGGCGTGCTTGCACCAAAATATTGGCAGCCTCAAATCGTAATCCCTTGATGAGATGCAATCCCAATCTAACGCATGGAGATCCTGCTGCATCTTCAAGTGTCGATAACCACTCAGATGCATTGACATCAATCGGTCGAATCTCAATGCCGCGACGTTTGGCATCCTGGAGTAGTTGCGATGAGGTATAGAATCCCATGGGTTGGGCGTTCAGTAATCCACAGTAGAACGCTGCCGGTAAGTGGCATTTGATCCAGGCTGATAAATACACAAGTAACGCAAAGCTTGCCGCGTGTGATTCGGGGAAGCCGTACTTTCCAAATCCTTCGATCTGATGGCAGAGGCGTTCAGCGAACTCTCGGGAGTGTCCTCGCGCAAGCATCCCGCTAACAATTTTTTCGCGGAAATGAGACAGGCCACTGCCACTTTTCCAGGTAGCCATGGCGCGTCTCAATCCATCCGCCTCTCCGGCGCTAAAGCCTGCTGCCACCATGACTAATTGAATGACCTGTTCTTGGAAGATAGGTACTCCGAGGGTGCGGTCAAGTACTTTGCTGATCTCCTCAGGTTGCTGCTCTTTGGGTTCAATGCCATCACGACGTCTGAGATACGGGTGTACCATGTCGCCCTGAATTGGTCCGGGCCTGACAATGGCGATTTCGACAACAAGATCATAATAGGTACGTGGTTTGAGTCGAGGCAGCATGGCAAGTTGTGCTCTGGACTCAACTTGGAAAACTCCAACAGCGTCTCCCTTACACAGCATGTCGTACACCAAAGGATCTTCTGGAGGAATATCAGCAATGGAATGAGGAGGATGTTGATATTGTCCTCTGTAGGGTTGATAAGTTGCCTGATACTGTAATGCGAGCTCTAAGCTACCGCGAATTGCAGATAGCATTCCGAGTCCGAGCACGTCAACTTTCAGTAGCCCAAGTGCATCGATATCGTCTTTATCCCACTGCAAGCAGGTTCTGTCTGGCATGGCTGTATTTTCTATCGGACACAATTCAGATAGTGGTCCTCGTGAAATGACGAACCCGCCAACATGCTGTGAGAGATGCCTAGGAAAGCCCAATATTTCTGTCACTAGCTCGGTCAGCAATTTAATTTGCGGGCCTTGTGGATCTATTCCGAGCTCAGCGAAGCGCTCGATCATGGCTTCTTTTTTATCCCACCACGCGAGACTACCAGAGAGCGCTTCAGTTAGATCAAGTGGTAGATTCAGCGCTTTACCGACGTCTCGGATTGCTGATCGTTTTTTGTAAGTAATGATAGCGGCAGCGAGTGCGGCTCGCTCCTTGGAATATTTGCGGTAGATGTATTGAATCACTTCATCACGCCGGTGATGTTCAAAATCGACGTCAATATCAGGTGGTTCATTGCGCTCTTTAGACACAAAGCGCTCAAATAATACAGATACGCGACTTGGATCCACCTCCGTAATAAAAAGGCAATAGCAGACCACGGAGTTTGCAGCAGAGCCTCTGCCCTGACATAAGATGCCCTGGGAGCGTGCATAGGCCACGATGTCTTGCACGGTCAGAAAGTAGCAGGCGTAGTTCAATTCTTCAATGAGCGCGAGTTCTTTCTCGATGAGCTCTGTGATTTTTTTGGGGACACCTTGAGGCCATCGCTGTTGTGCACCGTCAACCACAAGATCTTTCAAGAATGCTAGTTCGCTGCTGTATTGAGGCGGACAAATCTCTTGGGGGTACTCATAACGTAAATCACTCAATGAAAAAGTGAATCGATCCAGAATGTTAAGTGATTCATGTAGCCAAATGCTGGGGTATCGCTTTTGTAACCCATTTTGATCCACTAGTGTGCGTTCACTGGATCGCTCTAATTGATCTGCGATTTCAACAATTGGGGCACCGAGCCGGATCGCTGTCAGGGTATGTTGTAGTCTCAAACGCTGCCGGATGTGCATCAGCGGCCTCTGTGTTGCAACAACAGGCAGGCTCCATTCAAAGGCTGTGAGATCAATTCGTTCAGCTAGATCTGCTTGGTGTCCAGATTCGGGAAGGTGTGCGGCAATCCAAAATCGTCCTCTGAAGGCATAAGACAAGCTCTTGATTTGAGAGGTCCAATCCAGTGCTTGAGGATGCGGATGCCACAGACATAGCAGTGTTTCCGTATGCCCAACTAAGTCACGTCGTGTTAACTGATACGCACCCTTGGATGACCGCCGTCGTGCGAGCGAGATAAGTTGTCCCAGCTCTCCCCAAGCCGTTCGACTGGGTGCGAGTAAGGTTAGCTCAAACTGCTCATCGATTCGGAAGCGTGATCCATGTATCAACGGAATATTGAGCGTTTGTGAGGTGAGATGAGCGCGGACCGCCCCAGACACAGAGGCTTCGTCGGTTATTCCAATTCCTGAGTAACCCAGGGTATGAGCGCGCATTACATACTCTTCAGGGTGCGACGCGCCTGTTAAGAAAGTGAAATTGGACGTACAACAAAGCTCTGCAAACATACTGTGATTATATACAGTAAAATGCGTCGCCTCATAGTACGCTCTGAGAGTTTATTTACTTCTCGAGTGCGGCGAGCCGTGTCTCGAGCTCTGCAAGCTTTGCTTCGGCTTTGGAGAGCTTTTCGGCCTGCTTGTCGTAGTCTTCTCGCGTAACGACATTTAAATCTTTGAGTCCCTGCGCGATCACATCTTCGGCTTGCTGTTTGAATTGTGCCTGCATTCTTCGCGCGGGCTCTGGAAGTGCCTCGGAAATTTTTGTGGCGATATCATTAAAAGCATCTTTGTTGAGCATGTTCGCCCCTCTCTTTTGATTAACAAGCTTATCGTGGGGGCGACCAGAAAAAATTTCATCTAATACAGTTCGCACTATTTTAGTGCCGAGAAAGTCGTTACAGTGCGTGGTGTGCGCAATTTCGGTGCTTTCTGGGCAGTAAAAAACCGCCAGAACCCGCAATCTCCTGCGAAGTGATTGATTGGCACGGTGTCTGCAATGCTCCCTTGAGCGAGGAATTTCCTCCTTTGGGGATCTTGTTAGTAAGGAGCTATACATGAAACTGGTAACGGCGGTTATTAAACCGTTTAAGTTAGATGATGTCAGGGAGGCATTGTCAGATATTGGCATGCAAGGCATCACTGTCACTGAAGTGAAAGGCTTCGGTCGTCAAAAGGGGCACACTGAGCTGTATCGGGGTGCGGAATATGTCGTCGATTTCCTACCGAAAGTGAAAATTGAAGTCGCTACGTCAGATGATCAGGCAGATCAGGTGATTGAAGCGATTTCGAAAGCAGCCAACACCGGGAAAATTGGTGACGGAAAAATCTTTGTAGTTAACCTCGAGCAGGCGGTCCGTATCCGTACCGGTGAATCAGGTAACGACGCGCTCTAGGCGCACAACAACACAACCCGATCAAAGACACACTTCGCAGGAGAGTCATTGTGAACGATATAGCTACTGTGAGTGGCAATTTGGCCCAGTTGGCCTATGCCCTCGATACATTTTATTTTCTTTTAATGGGCGCATTCGTGATGTGGATGGCGGCAGGTTTCGCCATGCTCGAAGCGGGTCTCGTACGCGCTAAAAACACCACTGAAATTTTAACGAAAAACGTTTTGTTATACGCAATCGCATCAGTCATGTACCTAGTTATCGGTTATAACCTGATGTACATCAACGATTCATGGGCCGGAATTATCCCGGACGTGGGTTTCTTGATCGGTGACGAAAATACGGCAGACGCGGTAACCGCCGGCGGTGACGACGCGCCATATTATTCAGCGCGGTCTGATTTCTTCTTCCAGGTCGTGTTTGTCGCGACAGGCATGTCGATCATTTCGGGCGCGGTCGCTGAACGGATGAAGTTGATGGCATTTTTAGCATTTGCAGTCATCTTCACCGGGTTTATCTATCCTATCCAGGGCTCGTGGAGCTGGGGCGGTGGTTTCCTATCTGAAGCTGGTTTCAGCGACTTCGCCGGCTCAGGTATCGTGCACATGTGCGGCGCGGCAGCGGCTCTAGCTGGTGTTATCGTACTCGGTGCGCGTAAAGGAAAATATGGCGCGAATGGCGAGATCAATGCGATTCCCGGCGCGAATATGCCACTAGCGACGCTAGGTACCTTTATCCTGTGGTTAGGGTGGTTTGGCTTCAACGGCGGGTCCGAGCTCATGGTATCGAACGTCGATGAATCGAACGCGGTAGCGCAAGTGTTTTTGAACACCAATATGGCCGCGGCTGGTGGTGCGATAGCGGCAGCGATCGTCGCCAAAATAATGTTTGGGAAAGCTGATTTATCGATGGCGTTGAACGGCGCATTAGCAGGTCTCGTGTCGATCACGGCTGAGCCGCTTGCTCCATCAGCAGAGTTCGCAACGGTGATTGGTGCTCTCGGCGGTGCTCTTGTCGTCTTCTCAATCCTTACATTGGATAGGATGAAGATTGACGACCCGGTGGGCGCAATCTCGGTTCACGGCGTCGCTGGCATCTGGGGCCTATTCGCAGTGCTCCTGTCGAATGGCGACGCAACCGTCGGTGGGCAGGTCTTGGGTATCGTTTCGATCTTTGCCTTCACATTCGTAGCTTCATTGATCGTTTGGAGTGTTCTTAAGATGGTTATGGGAATCCGTGTCACTGAGGAAGAAGAATATCTTGGCATGGATGTCGTTGACTGCGGTATCGAAGCCTACCCTGAATTTAAACGCTCTTAATCTCCTTAAGGGAACCTATTCGGGCGGCATTGCCGCCCTTTTTTTATTTTACAATTTGCGTAAACTCACCGACTCCCTGACACATGAGAGACAAAACGTGCGCGCTGTATTTCTTGATTATCAATCGATGAAACCTGATGAGTTGGATTTTGAAAAACTCGCGGGTGCAGTCTCTGAATTTGTGACGCACGATGCGACTCCACCCGAATTAGTTGCCGAACGGATTCAGGGATACGAGGTTGTTATCCTGAACAAAGTAAAGTTTGAACGTACTCATTTTGAGGCCTCTTCTGATCTTAAGTTGGTTCTGGTATCAGCCACAGGGACAGACAACATCGATAAACAGGCCGCTGCTGATCATGGCGTTGTCGTTTGTAACGTGACAGCTTATGGCACAAGATCGGTGAGCCAGCACGCACTAATGTTGATGTTGATGATAGCGACCCAAGCAGAGCGATACCGGAATGATGTTAGAGCAGGGCGATGGTCTGAAAGTCCAATGTTCTGTTTGATGGATCATCCAATAATTGATCTCGCTGGCCGCACGCTTGGTTTAATTGGCTACGGTGAGTTAGGCCAAGCCGTCGGTAAGCTCGCCGAGGCATTTGGTATGCGTGTACTGGTAATGGGTCGTAGTGGTGTCGAGTATGATGATGGGCAGGAGCGGGTGAGCTTCGATACTCTGCTTGAGCAATCCGATTTCGTTAGTTTGCACGGTTTACTCAATGCGCAAACGGAAAAAATGATGAACCGCGACGCGTTCCAGAAAATGAAATCTGGTTCGTTTTTGATTAACACGGCGCGTGGTGGTTTGGTTGATGAGGATGCGCTTTGTGATGCGCTTGAGTCAGGGCATTTAGCCGGCGCCGGTCTTGATGTCGTAGCAACAGAGCCGCCAGCAAAGAATACAAGATTGCTCAGCTGTAAGCATCCGAATTTAGTTATAACCCCCCATTCAGCGTGGGCAAGCCGTGAGTCACGTCAGCGAATCGTCGACAACATGCAGGCAAACCTCGAGGCTTTTATCGAAGGAGCGCCCACTAACCGGGTTGCTTGAGAATACCAATCAGTTCTTGCAGTGTCGTGATGGTGTAATCCGCAGGAGCATCTTCTTCAGGTATTACAGCATGGGTATTGAACCAGACCGCTCTCATTCCTGACTGTTTGGCACCAATTACGTCGTGTTCAATATCATCTCCGATATGCAGACATTCGTTCGGTTCGACGTTAAGTCTTTTTAATGCTTCCTCAAACATCACGGGATCAGGCTTTGGTTTTTTAAAATGCTGAGCCTGTAAACAGAATTGGAAATATTGGCCCAGGGGCATGGCCATTAAATCTGCATTGCCGTTGGTGATTGCGCCCATTGGGTAATCTTTCGACAAAATCTCAAGCGTTGCGACGGTTCCTGGATAGGGCTCTACCTTTTGACGTTCTTCGTAGAATACGCGGAATCCTTCACTTGCAAGATTTTTGGCGATAGATCTTGTCGCGCCCTGATTTTCGAACCAGCGGATTAAGGTTTCGTGACGAACGAGCGTCAGGTTGTGTGCGATGTCAGGTCGCTCTTCGACGATCTGTTTTCTGACAGCACGAAACGCCTCAAGACCGAATTCGGCCATCCATGCGGGGGGTGTCAGGCTCCGTAGGTGAGCTGTCATAGCCTCTTCTGCGATTAAAATAGACTCATCGGTCTCCCATAAGGTGTTATCGAGATCAAACGTTAGTGCGCGGATTGATTTCATGGTTTCGTCTTTGCCCGAGGATGAGCCGTGTCATAGACCTCAGCGAGATGCTGAAAATCCAGGTGGGTATATATCTGGGTCGTCGTAAGGCTCTGGTGACCGAGAAATTCTTGTATTGCGCGGAGATCGCCTGATGATTCCAGGAGATGAGTTGCTGCTGAGTGCCTGAGCGCATGGGGATGAACATGTTGATCGAGTCCGGCAGCTTTGGCTCGAAGATCGAGACGTCGCTGAATAGTTCGTGACGACACGCTCTGCCCTTTTTTTGTAATAAATAATCGATCAGTTTGTGCTCTGTCCCACTCTGACCTTTGCTCTATCCAGTGAGATAAGGCGTCTCTCGCTCTTTTTCCTACCGGAACAATACGCTCTTTATTGCCCTTTCCTAAAATCCTGAGCTCTCCGGGGATCCCGTGCAAATCCGATATAGTAAGCCCCAAGGCTTCACCAAGCCTCAGACCAGACGAGTAAAGTAATTCATAGATTGCTTGGTCTCTGATAGCTTCAATATCGTTAGGATCGATTGGGGAGTCCAGCAGTCGCTGCATCGCATCTGGACTCAAAGCATTGGGGAGATGTTTCCCGGCTTTCGGAGCACGTACATTAGTGGCGGGATTTGATTCGATTAATCGCTGGTTGAGAGCTTCTTGGAATAGACCGCGAAGCGCGGATAGTTTACGACCAATTGAGCGTCCGGTGATTCGTTGTGAGCTCAATGATCGGACCCAGCTTATGACAGATAAGGTATCGAGTGCCCGGATCTCTGTATCTCCACCAAAAAAGATAGCTGCTTGTCGAAGATCTCGCTCGTAGGCCTCAATGGTTCTGTCGCTCCGACGTTGTGATTGACGCATGCCGTCAAGATATTGCGCGACGAATGCGTGTAATCTCATGGACTACTCTGCCTTTTTGAGAAGTCGCGGCAGGATCATTGCGAGCGCTTCACCAATATGATCTAGGAATAGTGTGTCCTGGTTGGATTGGAAATGGGTTGGGTCCGGATGGCCTAGAGCGAGTACTCCGTAGGTGTGGCCGCGAACAAGTGCAAGTGTCGCGGAACTCTCGATCGAGTTCGCATCATCGCCGAATAATGCACCCCGACGGTTTTTTGCGAGTCGTCCGATACGAGGTTCTTTTTGAGCGACACTTTGGGCAAGTTGTCCGCCGTCTTCTAGTGATTCGGCTTTCACAGGCTGGATCAGGGATAAGCTGTCGGGGATTCTGAATTGATCGGATAATAGAAGGCGAACAACAGGAATATCGAAACCATTCGCAAGCTTCTCGTCGAGCACGACCGATAGATCATCAAGATCTTGGGCATCGAGTAGTGATAAGACAAGTGACCGCGTCTTTTCAAATAACACACTGTTGATGCGTGCAGTTTCGATCATGTGATCATTTTCTCTTTCGAGCTGTTGGATACGATCGCGTAATTTTCGCAATTGAAATTCAACTAGGGAGATCGCAGCACCAGAATTGGTTGGAAGTATGAGCTCCCGAACAAGCTTCGGATGCTGTTCGAAAAAATCTAAATGGTGCTGCAAGTATTTTGCGATTTGGTCGGCTGTGATCGTCACAGGCGAAATTCTCCCTCAAAAACCGATTCCGCGGGACCGGTCATGATTAGGTCATGGCCTATCCCTTGCCACTCAATCTGCAGGTTTCCACCCCGAGTTGCAACATTCACTTTGCTATCCAATTGTCCAACTAGCCGCCCGTAGGCAACAGCAGCACAGGCGCCCGTCCCACAGGCAAGTGTTTCACCAACGCCCCGTTCGAAAACGCGGAGGCGAATTTCTGTGGTGGATAGGATTTGCATGAACCCTACATTGACGGATTTCGGGAACTGAGGGGAGTTTTGGAGTGCTAGACCGATGTCAGCTATCGGGGGTGTATCGGTAGGATCAACAATGGTGATAGCGTGAGGATTCCCCATGCTGATTAATCCAAACGAACGTAATTTATCGGGCGCCTTGAGTACAACGGTCTGTGTTTCATCGGGCTCAGGAGGCGCTTGATAAGGAAGTGCCTGCGGATTGAGAGCCGGCTCACCCATGTTGACGCAGACTAGGCCAGTCTTAGTTACGGAGAGCTCAATTAAGCCACCTGCTGTGTTAACCGTGATGGCTGGTTTTGTGATCAGTTCTCGGTCGGTCACGAATTTAGCAAAACAGCGCGCACCGTTACCGCAATGCTCAACCTCTGCGCCGTCTGAGTTAAAGATCCGATAGTCAAAATCGGCATCAGGTCGCGATGGTGGCTCAATCAATAACAGCTGATCAAAACCGATACCCGTATTTCGATCAGCTAGTTTTTGGATATGGCTCGATCGTAAACTCACGTGCTGGCTCACCGCATCAATGACGACAAAGTCATTCCCGAGACCATGCATTTTGGTGAATTGAACGCGCATTACCCACTTACCATGTATTCAAGCGCCCAGAGGCTCTCGATCGTTTCTCTTTCGCGAACCAGATGGATTTCGTCCTCATCTACCAAAACCTCAGGTGCTCGGCCGCGTGAGTTGTAGTTGGATCCCATAACAAAACCATAGGCGCCCGCGGATCGGACGGCAAGCAAATCACCCTCTTGTATCCTCAGCTTGCGTGCTTTGCCAAGAAAATCGCCTGATTCACAGACCGGCCCAACAATGTCAAAATTGGCCTCGGTTTGACCCGGTCTTTCGACAGTATCAACAGGCACTATGTTTTGCCAAGCACCGTAAAGACTTGGTCTGATTAGGTCATTCATCGCGCCATCTACAACCGCGAAATGCTGTTCCTGGTTTGTCTTCGTCAGAATAGTTTTTGTCACAAATATTCCTGCATTGGCAGCAATCGAACGCCCAGGCTCAAGTATCAAGGTGAGATCTCGTCCGACGAGTCGCTCTTTGACAAGCGCCAAGTATTCAGCCGGATGTGGTGGCTTTTCTTGGTCATAAGTCACGCCGAGACCACCACCGAGATCGATGTGTTTCAAGTGAATTCCAGTATCGGTGAGTTGGTCGATTAGACCTAATAATTTGTCTAGTGATTCAATCAAAGGCGACACATCGGTAAGCTGACTACCGATATGACAGTCGATTCCAACCGGGTTAATTCCGGGTAATTCACTCGCGCGACGATATGCGGTGACCGCATCCCCGTGTGCGATTCCAAATTTATTTGCTTTCAGTCCTGTTGAAATATACGGATGGGTCTTGGGGTCCACATCAGGATTAATTCTTAGAGACACTGGGGCGGCTGTCCCCATCTCCATAGCAATTACATTGAGATGTTCGAGTTCAGCGAGTGACTCTACGTTAAAGCAGTGGATTCCAATTTCTAGGGCGCGCCGCATTTCGAAGCCCTGCTTCCCAACACCTGAGAAAACTACTTTTGAGGGTTCTCCGCCGGCCTTGATGACACGCTCAAGCTCGCCGACTGAGACGATATCAAACCCCGCCCCTTCTTGTGCCAATATTTGCAATACCGCGAGATTGGAATTCGCTTTCGTGCCATAACAAACTAAGTGCGGTATATCAGTGAGTGAGTCTGCGTAGGCGTGGAAGTGTCTGACGAGCGTTGCCTTGGAGTAGACGAAACAGGGCGTGCCAAATTGAGCGGCGATGTCTGAAACAGGAACGTCTTCGGCAAACAGCGCACCGCCACGGTACTGAAAATGATCCATGACTAACGCCCGTCGACTGTTTTATCAGGTTGACCGGGCAGGAAGAGTGGCCCTGTTTGCCCACAAGCTCCGATGAATAGGCTCGCGCTGATGAAAAGAGTGGTCAGTAATTTTTTCATGGGTCGAAGTATACTCGGATTTGGCCGGAAACCGGCTAAACTGTTTTGAAACTTAGGATGAAAAATGTACGCGAATATCTTAACTATTGCCGGCTCAGACTCTGGTGGGGGTGCGGGAATTCAAGCCGACTTAAAAGTTATCTCAGCAACAGGTGCATACGGCCTCAGTGTAATTACGGCGCTCACGGCGCAAAATACCATAGGTGTAGACGCGATCTATCCTGTCGCTATTGATTTTTTGAAGCAACAAATGCAAACCGTATATTGCGATATTCGGATCGATGCCGTGAAAGTTGGTATGCTCGGAACTGCTGAGGTGACGGAGGCAGTCGTCGAGTTTCTTGGGATCCTTGAATGTCCAGTGGTCGTTGATCCCGTGATGGTGGCCAAAAGTGGTGATCGTTTATTGCATGCAGATGCCATTGTTGCTCTGCGTGACTCATTAATTCCTGAGGCGACCGTTATCACACCAAATTTGCCAGAGGCGGCCGATCTTCTTGGGGTTTCTGAAGCTCGCGATCGCGACGCAATGCAGGCACAAGCGAAGGCACTTCTCGATCTTGGTCCCCAAGCTGTCTTGTTGAAGGGCGGTCACTTATCAACACAAGAATCTCCAGATCTATTGATGTCTAATGACCAGGTCCGTTGGTTCGATACCGCGAGGGTTGTAACGAAAAATACCCACGGAACAGGCTGCACCCTCTCGAGCGCATTGGCGTCTTATCTTGGGCAAGGGCATACAGTTGCTCGAGCTGTCACTGAGGCGAAGAAGTATGTTAGCGGTGCGATTACCGCCGCTGATCAATTGAGTGTTGGTCAGGGGCATGGGCCTGTGAACCACTTCTGGTCTTTCTGGGGGAACAATGGGTGATTGGCCGAGACCACAGTTTGGTTCCGATGATTGGGAGCTCTTGGCGACCGATCGATTAGCTGACGGTTTTTTTCAACTTGAACAACTCACGTTGACGCATCGTGGATATCAAGCCGAATCAATCGGACCAATGCGTCGAGAGCTATTTGTTCGAACGCCTGCTGTTGTCGTGATTTTGTGTGATGTGGCACGTAAGGAGCTAGTGATGGTGGAGCAGTTTCGGATTGGTGCTGCGATGTCAGATTTGGAGGATAGCCCTTGGATGCTTGAATGGGTGGCAGGGATCTGTGATGAGAACGAGGCCCCTCTGCAAACCTGTTACCGAGAGGTTATGGAAGAGACAGGCTTGACCCTTGCTGATGATCCTGAGCTTTTATTTTCTTACTATCCTAGCCCTGGCGGCTCAAATGAGTTGATTCATTTGTATTTTGCTCCCTGTGATGTGGCCGAAATCGATTGTTATCGTGGGCAAGTTGGTGAGTATGAGGATCTCAAAGTTCATGTAATTTCCGTTGCGTCAGCCATGGAAGCACTGCAGACTGGCAGAATAAATAACGCGGCCATGATCATTGGATTGCAGTGGCTCAAGATAAATCAAGCGCATCTATTGTAAGGAGGGGTCCTTGCCTGAGAAGGCTCGCCACGTGCCAAATTTAAAGAGGCATCATGCAAGCTGTGGACTGAATTACAGTCTGCTCTCGCGTCTTGCTCTTCGCTTTGGTTCTGAACACAGTATCCAGTTCGTATTACCTTTCGGTGGTCAAGATTGTGTTGTCAAGATGCGCTTCACAGATCTTGGACCTTACACAGGACTATGCGAAAGCCAGTGTAGCGTGCTCCGAGGCGGGTGCACTTGGGTTCCGTTGCCCGCATTTACAGTGCGGCTTTATCACGATATGCAGTTGGCTGAGGTGACGGACGAGAGCTCGTCGGATTTCATTGAAGGGGCATACCCTTATCCAAACCCATCTATGGTCCAGCCGAATGAGCGCGAGCAGTTGGATCAGTTTTTGAGTGAATGGCTGTCCTATTGCTTACATCATGGTCTCGCCGATCTATCAGCCTACGGAATCAACACGAATGAGTTATCAGGCACAGGATATTGAGGTCCTTTCAGGACTAAATCCCGTCAAGCGCCGCCCAGGCATGTACACAGATACAACCCGGCCAAATCATTTGGCGCAGGAGGTGATCGATAACTCTGTGGATGAGGCGCTTGCTGGTCATGCAAGTCAGGTTGATGTTGTGCTCTTTGCCGATGGATCTGTCTCGGTGAGCGACAACGGCCGTGGTATGCCTGTCGATTTGCACCCTGAGGAGGGTATTCCGGGTGTTGAGCTGATTCTCACGAAGCTACACGCAGGCGGGAAATTCTCAAATAAACATTATCAGTTCTCCGGCGGTTTGCATGGTGTTGGTGTGAGTGTGGTGAATGCACTATCCACAGCAGTTGATATAGAAGTCCGTCGTGATGGGAGGCGATATGACATTGGATTTGCAAACGGCGACAAAGTACGTGAATTGAGTGAGGTCGGCACCTGTTTAAAAAAGGAAACGGGGACGACGGTTCGTTTCAAGCCGGACCCGAAGTATTTCGATTCAGTCAATATTTCTGTCTTGCGTTTACGCCACTTGCTGCGTGCGAAAGCCGTCTTGTGTTCGGGTCTGACAATCTGTCTGAATGACGAGAAAACAGGTGAATCTGAAACCTGGCGTTTTGAGAATGGTCTGACTGATTATCTGCTGTCTGAGATCGGTGAATCTTTCGCTATACCTGAGACTCCTTACACAGGAACATTTTCTGCTGAGCATGAAGCCGTGGAATGGGCTTTTACCTGGTTGCCGGAGGGTGGTGAGTTAGTTACAGAGTCTTATGTGAACCTCATTCCGACTGCGCAAGGTGGGACGCATGTAAATGGCCTTAGGACGGGTTTAATGGATGCGCTACGCGAATTTTGTGAGTTCCGGAATCTGATTCCGCGTGGACTCAAATTATCCCCGGAGGATCTGTGGGAGCGATGCGCTTACGTATTGAGCGTCAAACTTGAGGATCCACAATTTTCCGGTCAAACCAAGGAAAGGTTGAGTTCGCGTGAGTGCGCGGTATTTGTCAGTGGTGTTGTCCGAGATGCCTTCAGTCTATACCTCAATTCCAATAGTGCGATTGGCGATCATTTGGCGGAAATTGCCATTGCAGCAGCACAGCGTCGCTTGAAATCAAGGAAGCAAGTTGCCCGGAAGAAAGTGACACAAGGGCCAGCGCTTCCAGGCAAGCTTGCAGACTGTGCCGGCGGTGATGCGCTCGCTGGGGAATTGTTTCTCGTTGAGGGTGATTCTGCCGGTGGTTCCGCGAAACAGGCCCGGGATCGGGAGTTTCAGGCAGTGATGCCGCTTCGTGGAAAGATCTTAAATACATGGGAAGTCGATTCGGGTGAGATTCTGGGATCGCAGGAAGTCCACGATATTGCTATCGCTCTTGGTGTTGACCCGAGCTCTTCAGACCTCACCGGTCTTCGCTATGGGAAAGTGTGCATATTGGCTGATGCTGATAGCGACGGACTTCACATCGCGACGCTTCTTTGTGCATTATTTGTGAAGCACTTCAGGCCACTTGTTGAGCAGGGCCATGTCTTTGTTGCTATGCCTCCGCTTTACCGGATTGACGTGGGCAAAGATGTATTCTACGCACTCGATGACGCTGAGAAGCAGGGGATTTTAGATCGTTTAACTGCTGAAAAACGTAATGGAAAAATTAGCGTAACGCGCTTTAAAGGGTTGGGTGAAATGAACCCCAATCAGTTGCGCGTGACGACCATGGATCCGGACACAAGAAGACTTGTGCAACTAGTACTTGACGATTCCGATGAATCTGCAGGTACTGACGAGGTGATGGATAAGCTCTTAGGTAAGAAGCGGGCATCGGATCGTAAGCAATGGCTCGAAGCTAGCGGCCATATGGCGGATATTGCTTAATCTCCTTGAAATTTCGGCTAATTTCTCTTAGATTCCGCGTCCTTGAACCCTTTTGAGGACTCGGTATTGATCGACGTACTGCCACGCGAATCCGCATCAACATGGCTTGATTTGGTTGAGACTACTCCGTCATTGGTCTTTGATCCTGATATCTGTCGTCGGCAGTGGGACGATCTGTCGAATGCACTCCCTGGCGTCATCCTCTATTATGCTGTGAAATCAAATCCCTACCCAGGTGTATTACAGACCATTGCGAATGAGGGTGGGCACTTTGATGTGGCGAGTGCTGCCGAAATTAAAATGCTTGAGCACGAGGGGATTCATGCCTCTCAAATGATTCATACCCACCCAGTCAAAACAGACGCAGAGATTGAGAAGGCAGTCGCAGCCGGCGTTACGACGTTTGTGGTGGATAATGTGGATGAGCTCTGGAAGCTGATTCCTTATCGGCACTCGATCCGAGTGATGTTGCGTTTGTCTTTTATCGCCCCGGATGCTCCGATCGATTTGAGTCGTAAGTTTGGAGCGCCGCAGCAAGATGCAATGAGTATTCTGGACGTGGCAAACGACTCTGGTATTCGCGTTGATGGTCTTTGCTTTCATGTTGGATCACAGGCTGCGACTTCCAATACGCATGCAGATGCTCTGAGTGTGTGTCTGGATTTATGTGAGCAGATCAAAGATGCAGGCCTCCCTGAAATTCTTCGAATCGATATCGGCGGTGGCTTTCCAGCGCACTACATAGGTGAATCACCCGACATTCATGCGTTTTGCGGGCCTATTCGTAATGTTCTGAAGCGAGTACCTGAAAACCTTGAGATTTTGGCAGAACCTGGTCGTGTGATTTCCGCGCCATCGATGGCCCTGGTGTGTAGGGTTGTTGGCCGCGCAAAGCGTCGCGATGGTTGGTGGTTTTACCTAGATGATGGTGTCTATGGCGCACAGTCAGGTCGTTTATTCGATGGAATGCAATATCGGATGTCGGTATTTACGTCGAGTGATGAACTATCTCCTTGTGTTTTTGCAGGACCAACCTGTGATTCGATCGACGAGCTGGGTCGTTATCCAGAAATTCCAATCCTCAATATGAATGACGTGATTGTTTTTCATGAGATGGGCGCATACACACTGGCGAGTGCAACACAATTTAACGGAATTGCACCACCAACAGTTGTGACGCGAGCCCTTCCCGAGTTACGCCGAGGATATGGGTATTCAGAATGAGTTTGATTGCACTGGTTGATGGAGGCGGAACCACGACGCGGGTACGCTTTCTCAATCAGGCAGATCAAACGGTTTTATCAGAGGTAGTCACGGGCCCATCTAATCTTGGTCTCGGAGCAGATTCTTGTTGGGAGCAGATAAGAAAGGCTGTTGATCTGGCTGGGTTACCCATGCCCTCAAAATGCGTCGCTGGTATGGCTGGATCCGAATATGTTGAAGAGCGGTCCAAATTTCTCCTGAAAGCACCATATGAAACACTTCTCGTTTCTGACCGTGATTCAGGTCTTTTCGGGGCTCACCTCGGTGCATCTGGTGGGTGTCTGACTGTTGGTACGGGCGTCGCGTTTGCTTGGTTAGATGATTCGGGTCAGCTTTCCCGACGTGGTGGCTTTGGCTTTGTGCTTGGGGATCAGGGCGGTGGTGCGTGGATCGGATGGCGTGTACTGCAGGAGCTTGTTCGTCTTGGAGATAGAGACGGTCTCAATCAATCGCACCGGCGCTTAGTTGATCAGCTTGGCATCGGAGAATCTGTCAATCAATGGATTCAATTTGCAAACACAGCAGGGCCTAGTGAATTCGCATCGTTGGCAAAAGTGGTCGTTGAATACGAAGAACAGGTATCTTTAATTCAAGATGTTCTGAACGAAGGTTCCCAGGAATTAGGAGATACGATCCAAGACTTTCCGAAACACTTGCCGCTCGCACTGGTCGGTGGTTTGTCGGTTGTTTATGCCCCTCGAATCCAAGCCAAAGGGTATCAGGTGATTGACCCGAAGGGTGATACGCTTGATGGTCTCGCCTATATCGATCAATATCTTAATGAATTAGTGATTGAGCACTGGAAGTCGTATGCCTGAATTAACTGGCCACCTTGTGACTCCTGAGGGTTTAATTAATGGGTCGCTTCGGTTTGGGAAAAACATAGAGTCTTTGTCCGAGTTAACCCAAGTGGACGACCGGATCATTCTTCCAGGGATAATCGATTGTCATATTCACGGCGGTGGCGGTGGCGATGTGATGGATGGTATCCCTGGAATTCGTGCGCTCGCACAAACGCATGCTCAATATGGTTTAACGGGCTTTTTGGCAACGACTGTGACCGCAGATGATGCGTCAATTGAGCGGGTGCTAGAGGCGGTAAGTCTTGTGATGCAATCTCGCGATCAGTCCGAGGCACGTTGCCTCGGCGTCCATCTGGAAGGCCCCTATTTAAACGAAGGGAAGCTCGGTGCTCAACCACCGTTGACACGGTGTGTTGATGCGATCAAGGTTCGGTCATGGTTTGAGTCTGGTGTTGTCCGTGTGATGACTTATGCGCCAGAGCAAGATCCAGAAGGAATCATGCCCTCGCTCGCTGAGGAATTTAATGTGAGGCTTCAGGTCGGTCACTCAGGTTGTGATTATCACCATGTTTGTGGATTATTAGAGCGTGGAGTGGGCGTGACTCACCTCTTTAATGCGATGACTGGTATCCACCATCGTAGTCCCGGAGTTGCGCAGGCCGCCTTATCGGCTGCTGAATATTCAGAAATTATTTGCGACGGGGTCCACGTCAAGGAGCCTACTTTTCAATTGGCACGGGAGCATATCTCCAAGTTATATTCTGTGACTGATTCAACCTCGGCAGCAGGGATGCCAGACGGCGAGTATCAACTCGGGACACACAGAGTCTTCAAAAAAGATGATGTGGTTTGTTTGGGTGACGGGACGCTTGCCGGGAGCGCTGCAACCGCGTCAGTTACTGTACAAACATTGTGCCAGTTTGGTTTGGATTGGCTCGAGATCGCTGCCATGACCAGTCTGCGTCCAGCGTCATGGCTTGGGTTACAGAATCAGGGTGCGATCGCTCTCGGGAACGTGGCGGATTTTGTTACCTTTCGTGATCATGCGCTGGAATCAGTTTGGATTGATGGTGAGTTGATATTTGAGATTTGAAGGTGTGGGGCGACAATAGCGCTCGATTAATGTTCAATAGCGGTATCTTAAAAGAAAGGATTTGACATGCGATTACTAATTATTCTCCTGGCATCCTTCAGTATCAGCGCTTGTTCGACGATTCCCGAATCTTGGAAATTACCGACGGATCTGGGATCTTGGAAATTTGATGTGGATTTTTGGAATTCTGAGAAAGAATCATCGCTTACTGAGCCTGTCAAAGACGCAGGGTTGACGCCCTCTGAACCCCTTAAAAATTCGGAGTCTGTAAAAAAAATCGCCATTGAGCTTGATGCTAATCAAGTTGCGAAGGTTCGAGTTGGGCAAACAAAGGATGAGGTGCTTGAGATCCTTGGTCCAGCAGCTAATGTTGATCATGGAGTAACCTTGGCTGATCACTACGTCAAAGGTGGTGAGGTCTATGACGTACTTTACTTTCGGACGAAAGTGAACGGTGTCGATGATATTCGTGCCCTACTGTTCAAGGCAAACCAACTTATTGGTATCGGTTGGTCGGAAGTTAATTAGTCGCTTATAAATCGAAATGCGAATGTATTGCATTTAGATTTGCATTAGGCTAGTCTTTCTTTATTGAATAACTCATATAAGGAGAGATTAATGCGTAGTTCCAGAATTTTAGTAGCTCTAGCTGCAATAATCCTTGCAGGACAGACCATTGCCGCTGAAGTAAATGTATATTCCGCACGTAAAGATAAACTTATCGTGCCTCTGCTTGACCGCTTTACCGAGCAAACTGGGATCGAGGTAAATCTGATTACGGGTAAGGCGAACGCTCTGCTTTCGCGGATTAAAGCAGAGGGTGTCGCAACGCCTGCGGATGTCTTGGTGACCGTTGATGCCGGGAACCTACATCGTGCAAAAGAGGCAGGGGTTCTCTCCCCGGTCAACAATGCGTTTATTCAGAAGAAAATCCCAGCAAACCTTCGCGATGTGGATAGCGAGTGGTTTGGTTTGACCATACGCTCGCGCCCAGTTTTTTACGTAAAGGATCGAGTGAATCCGACGGAGCTTTCAACTTACGAGGCCCTAACTGACTCGAAATGGAAAGGACGTATTTGTATTAGGTCATCAGGTAACATCTACAACCAGTCGCTGGTGGCGTCCATGCTAGAAGCGAACGGTCCAGAGGCCACACTTCAATGGGCTGAAGCTTTCGTATCTAACTTGGCTCGGAAGCCGACGGGTGGTGACACTGATCAGCTCCGCGCCGCAGCAGCGGGTCAGTGCGATCTTGCGATCGCAAACACATACTATTTTGGCCGCCTGATTGATTCGAAGAAGACAGCCGATCGCGAGGTCGTATCCAAACTGGGTGTCTTTTTTCCAAACCAAGATGGCCGGGGGTCACATATTAATGTGTCCGGAATTGGTGTGACCAAACACGCCAAAAACCGTACCGAAGCCGTTCGGTTATTGGAGTTTATGGTGTCAGATGATGCGCAAGCATACTACGCTGAGATCAATCACGAGTACCCTGTGGTGTCGGGTGTTGTCTCATCACCCACTATCGCTTCTTTGGGTGAATTTAAGTCGGATGCCTTGAATTTGGGCGTCTTGGGTGTCAATAACCAACCAGCAGTGAAACTAATGGACCGCGCCGGTTGGCAGTAACTTCAAGTCATCAACCAATTCGTTGGGCGTTCAATCGGCCCAATGGTTTGTTTTTAACCACAATCATAGCCGCTCTTTGTGTGGCTTTGCCTATTCTAGTAGTTGTCAGTTTTGTCATCACAGGTGTCTCCGACGCCTGGCCTCACCTGCTTGATACGCTACTAGGTCGATATGCGCTAAACTCTCTTCTGTTATCGATATTGGTGGCCGTTGGCGTCGTTATGCTCGGTGTACCCGCCGCCTGGATCATCTCTTTCTACAGATTTAGAGGGCGAGGTGTGTTGTCGTGGCTCCTGCTACTCCCAATGGCTTACCCTGCGTATATTCTCGCCTATACCTACACTGGGGTACTGGATTTCAGTGGCCCTGTCCTCACGTTCTTAAGGGGTATGGATGCACCGACCTGGTTAATGGAATCCATGCTTAACATCCGATCGCTGCCAGGAGCAGCCTTGATGTTGAGTTTGGTACTGTATCCCTATGTGTATTTGCTGGCTCGGGCAGCGTTTATGGAACAATCAGCAAATTTAATGGAGGCAGCCTACACGCTGGGGCAGGACCGTTGGAGAGTATTCATCCGTATCGTCATTCCAATGGCTAGACCTGCCATCGCGGCCGGAACACTCTTAGCGATCATGGAAACCTTGGCCGACTTTGGAACAGTTGAGTTTTTTGGCGTACAGACATTCACCACAGGAATCGTTCGAACCTACTACGGTTTCGGCGATACAGCTGGTGCCGCCCAGTTGAGTACATTGCTCTTGGGCTGCGTCTTTTTCCTTGTTATTTTTGAGAAAAGTTCCCGAAGAAAGGTACGCTACTACTCGGATCGACTCCGCAGATTAAATCAAACAAGCATCCCGCTAAATGGATGGAGGCAACTTGTCGCTCAACTATTGTGCTTGATACCTGTTTTGTTTGGTTTTCTTTTGCCCACAGCGATCCTTTGCTACTGGGCACTCTTTTTTGCCGAGTTTCAGTCGATGTGGAGTCTCGTTGCCAACAGCTTCTTTTTGGCCGGATCCGCATCCTTGTTTGTCGTGATGGTGGCGTTAGTGATCTGTTACGCCAATCGGTTGTATCCTTCACGGTGGCTGAGTCATGCAACGACTTTTGTTGGACTAGGGTACGCACTACCAGGGGTTGTCGTAGCGATTGGCGTATTGATACCTTTTGGCGCCATTGATCATTTCGTTTCATCAACACTAGAACCACTTGGAGTGGGCCCGTCGCTATGGTTATCGGGCACACTGGTTGCCCTTGTTTTTGCGTACCTTGTGCGTTTTCTAACTGTGGCGACTGGGAGTATAACCAGCGGCCTTTCACGCGTTCGTCCGAGTGTCGATCAAAGTGGGCGCCTACTCGGACTTAGCCAGTTCGGTGTAATCTCGAAGCTCCATATACCAATAATCCGAGGATCCGTGTTTACTGCAGTATTGGTGTGTTTTGTTGATATTTTGAAAGAACTTCCCGCCACTTTGATCTTACGTCCTTTTGATTTCAACACGCTGGCAGTTAAGGCCTATGAGCTTGCAGGTGACGAGCGCCTGGTTGACGCTTCAGTGCCTTCGATTTTGATTGTGTTAGTGGGATTGGTGCCTGTAGTTTGGCTTAATAGATCAGTGAATCAGGAATAATCGTGGACACAGTTGCTCTAATGGTTCGCAGCATCCGGCTGTCTTATCAAGATAATGTAATTGTTGATGACTTTTCCTTGGGCCTAAAGCCTCAAGAACTTGGGTGTCTGTTAGGCCCGAGTGGTTGCGGAAAATCAACATTGCTGCGTGCCATTGCAGGATTCCAGGAACTCGATTCGGGCGAGATTTGGTTAGACAACGAACCATTATCTACCGAGCATCATCGAGTCTCACCTGAGCACCGTGGTGTCGGTATGGTGTTTCAAGATATTGCGCTATTTCCACACCTTACCGTCGCGGAAAATATCACGTTCGGGTTAACGGATTGGCCAAAAGCGAGCCAGGGCAAGCGCCTCGCTGAGCTTCTCGAACTAATTGGTCTTGTCGGACTGAACCAACGCTATCCACACGAGCTCTCCGGCGGACAGCAGCAGCGTGTGGCCTTGGCGCGAGCGATGGCACCTAAGCCAAAGTTATTATTATTAGACGAACCATTCTCGGGTCTTGATACCGAACTTCGCGGACGTCTTGCCAGCGAGGTACGTACCATTTTGAAGAGTGACGGGATCTGCTCATTACTGGTCACGCATGACCAACGTGAGGCGTTCGATTTCGCTGATCGTATTTCCGTGATGTACGGGGGACAGAGTTGCCAATTCGATACCCCGTTCAACTTGTATCACGAACCGACTGACCCGTTTGTGGCACACTTTGTCGGGGCCGGCGAAATGGTGGATGCGAGGGTCGAAAGTTCACGATCGGTATCGAGCCCGCTCGGTGTGTTAACAAATGACACAGATCTCGAGTTCACTATTGGATCTGATGTACAGATATTCTTGCGGCCTGATGATTTAATTCATGATGATGATTCAAGCTATAAGGCCACACTTATTGGGAAGCATTTTCGGGGTGCGCATCATTTATACGACGTGAGGCTTGATAATGGTGTGGTGCTCGGTTGCCTGGCTCCATCGCACCACGATCATGAAGTCGGAGAACGAATAGGCGTAAGCCTCGATATTGAGCACTTAGTCGTTTTTGCGAAACAATAGTCTCTAAGGATCTGTTCCTCGCTCATCACTATCCGCTATGGGACTTAATTCAGTATTTATGTTTAGCCAAAGCTACGGGCTGTGGTAAAGACCGCAGAGCCGTTGATAAATTTAAAAACTACAATTACGCGTTGGAAGGCGGCGATATTCCGGAGCCCTCATATTAACGGAATCCACTTTGGTTTGAAGCACATCTGATTGGTCCACTAGACTCGGACGAAGCTGCTCAGCGTTTTCATTTAGCGTTTTCTGATTAGCTTTCCGTATCTGTCTCAGATCAGTTTGGTTCGCTCACGCCGATGCGGCTGATTCGTGGTTGAACGACCAGGTGAGTTGTCGAAATAATAGTGTCAATTTGCGTAAAGCTCGGTAGAGTCAGTTTTATGAAGATTTTTTTATTTTCTACAGTGGTTGGTGCGCTATTAGGGGTGTCGGCTAGCGCAGATAGTTTGTATCGCTCCGATGTAACTTTTATTTCGGATGCAGACAGGCAGGCCGAAATTGAAAAACTCGTGGCGATTGAAACGCCATCAGAGCAGCAGTACTTGACGCAAATTGCCTTAGAAAAACCAGATATTTTTGTTAGACAACTCAACCGTGCCCTAGACATCCTGCGAGCCGGGGGTGAACCCTCGAAGGTTAGCTCGCGACTCAGGACAGAGGGATTTTATTCCCCAGATACACAATCTACCTTGCAGGCTTTCATATCAGATCTACAGTCAGGAGAGGTGATTGCTGACTCGCACCTGATGGATTTCGTGATGCGTATGAATAACCCTAAGGGAGCGTGGAATTATTTATTAGGAGCCGCCACTGAACTGGACGATTATTCTGCGCTGGAATGTGCGCTGGATAGGGCGCCGTCTAAACTTCTGGGTCCCCCAGAGCATCAATATATTATACAGGTAGCGCACCCAAATATGGAATTATCCCTGTGGCGTTTTGACGCATTAAAAGCGGTGACCTACCCCGTGGCCACCGTTGTTGAGACAACCGTCGATTCTTACAGATTCATTAATCGATTTGGTTCCGACCTAGCTTCCTTAAGCAGGGAAAATTTGTCGATGCAGTTGCCAACAGGTGATGTCTTGCAATGCCAAAAAGTCGAGCCGTCAATAATGCGTGCTTATCAGGATTATCGGCGCGAATTGGTCCTGTCTGAGAAAAAGCTTTAATTTTCTTCTCTGCAAGGGAAGCGTCTCATCATTGCGACACGAATCAAGCCTTGGGCAGGTACTTTAAGATCCTGATCGCGATCACTAACATACTCTTTAACAATCCCCATTAAATTTTTGATTTGCATTTGATCCGCTGGCGCATCGAAGCAAAGTTTTGGAAACTTTTCTTCTCTTCGATTGTTCCAACTGTGCACAACGCCCGCCAAAAACCCGTGTGCCAGCATACTCGGGGGCGTCCCAAACGTTTTGTTTGCTTGTGATAGCCATAACTCGCCTGAGTAAGCGGATGCATGGGTGCTATAAGCTGCCGTTATTACGAGACCGAGCGCGCGAATCATTTGCTTCATTGGGACCTCAAATTTATAGAGCTGTTTTATTTATCGGACAATCGGTCGATACATTTACCATGAAAGTGCTTCCCTAGGCACTGCCGATATTGATCTTGCTGTTCGAACAATATGTAAACCTTTTAATGCGCGAGAATCCTTGTTGACCTAGAGTGATAGATGCTCATCAAGTTTTTATGAGTTAGATGATGAGTCCCAAGTCCGTTTCATCGAGGCAGTAGTTGGGTAGTATCGGACATTTCTGTGCTATGCGGCCCATGTTGCCCTACAATTATTGGGTTATCCCATATTGTGGTTGAAACGACGCGCAATCTGGCCAACAATAACTAGCCAGGTTGGACGCCAGTAGACAGTATGATCCTAGCCCCAATTTGGTGACTACCTGTTGCAAGTGAGCCTTATGCAGAAACCCTTCGAGAAGTTAATCGCGTTATTCCCAGAACGGTCTTTGGTGATTCGGTCTGGTTCTGATACTCGGTATATTGTTCTGAAGACCTGGCATCAGTTAATGGCAGCATGCATCGCTGGTCTATTTTTCATCTGGTCGACGGCAGCGTCTGTAGGTTTTTCCTGGAATTATGACGCACGGTTAGTGGTGGAGGCCGAGCTCGCAAAGACAGTCGCTACGAACCAAGCATTTATCGCTCAGCTAGAGAACGACCAAAAAAATGCTTACGAGTTGCGTCAGGCATTTAATAACGAGGTTCAAAAAAACGAGGAGTGGGTATCTCGATTTGAATCGATTCGTAATGTGTCTGACGAAGTTTTGAAACGGTCATCCCCGGAGAATATTACTGCGTTCATACCCTGGTTTGAAGACGAACTCGACACCAGAATCCGTTCGGTTGAGCAATCGAACGCCGATTTGACGGAGTTGGTGATGGACATGTCAGGTTCTGTAGCCGAAATCTCAGGCCGAGAGGCCCCACAAGCGGTGGATGACGTAGGCTCGTGGTTGAGTAGTGTGGCCGACGATTTGGCAAACGCTTACGAGACACAGTCAGTGGCGATGGAGATATTACACGACACAATGACACTTACCCTCGCCAGAGGTTTCGCTACGCTCGATGGAACGCCCCTGGCGGACCCTGAGTTTGTCGGGTTTTTGCCTTCGTTCGGCACCGGTGGCCCCAGTCGCGAAATCGATGGCAGTAAACATGTCTTCGAGAAATTTCGAGATCGATCTGACCGATTGATGGCGCTTAGTCAGGACTGGCAAGCTTTGAACACGATGCTTGAATGTGCTCCTCTTACCCCACCGGTTGATTACTACAATCTCACAAGTGCTTACGGCAAGCGTAAAGATCCATTCACGAGGAAGCCCGATTGGCATGAGGGTGTCGACTTGGGCGCATGGCCAGGTACACGTGTGCGGGCGACGGCGCCGGGTGTGGTGACGTTCGCTGGCCGTAAGGGTGGCTATGGTAAGTTTGTCGTCGTGGATCATGGGTGTGGTATCGAGACTGCCTATGGACATTTGAAAAAGATTTATGTGAAAAAAGGCGACAATTTGAACCACCGAGATGCTCTGGGAGAGGTAGGTAGTACAGGCCGCTCGACGGGCCCCCACGTGCACTACGAAGTCCGGATTAAGGGTAAACCAGTCGATCCATATCAATTTATCGAAGCAGGACGTTATGTTTTCAAGGACCAAAAGCTCACAGTCGCAGACGCGAAGTGACAACAGGAGTCAACCAATGAAGTCACCCAACGATACGTTCGCGGTGCTCGCGCCGAATCTCGTTGTATCAGGTAATCTAGTTTCTGAAGGGAATATCCACATTGACGGCACGGTTGAGGGAGATGTGCAAACGGTCCATCTCACGATCGGCGCAACTGGAGTAGTAAAGGGTCGTGTGTTTGGGCGTGAGGTTAAAATCTCCGGCCGTGTGGTTGGCTCGATCACCGCCTGTGAATTAGTTCTCGAAGAGTCCGCAATTATCGAGGGTGATATCCACTATCAATCACTGTCGGTTGCGCGCGGCGCTCGAATGAATGGCAATAGTAAATTCACAGAAACTGAGCCAGATATTACTGTCCTGAGTGGTAAGAAACCTTCAGCGAAGACTGAGAGCGCTTTGGCGTTCGGGGACGCCGGGGCCTCTCCTGCTGAAACCAAGCAGACATCACGCACGAAGACGGCGTCCCCTGCGCAGTAAATACCCATGGCCCGCGACTCAATAATCAAAAGGCTAATATCGCCTGATGCGTTATTTCATCGGTTCGCAGATTTTTTTCGGGGGTTTTTTCTTGTCTGTTTTTCCCTGTTGGCGACTTTAGGTCTCGTGGGGACAGGGTACTTTTCATTTTTAGTGGTTGCCTCGACAGCGCCTGCAGCTCCGAGGCCCATTGTGTCCGCTATATTGAGCACCCCCCCGGTATCTGAATTCGAACAATTCTCAGAACGCCTACTCCGGGGACAAATACTATGGCCTCAGATTGCCGTTCCGGTTGATGTAACGAGAGCAGACTTAACCGATAAAGAGCGTAAAGCCGTTCAGGCGGGTTCAGCACTTCTTGAGTCACTATTGGCGTCGCGTGGCGCGGTCAAAGACGAGATGCGTCGTGAACGGGTTGCGCGTTTGATTGAGCACACACATCAGCGGCTGAACTTGCAGCCGGGAACTCCGGATATTTCATTCGCGACATTGTTTTTCGATCACGTAATGGAAGCGGCATTAAAGCCAGCCTTCTTCCCGGCCAAGGCAGCTGTCGCCGGAAAGGCACGCGAGCGTGTTGATCGTTACCTTGCCGAGTATCCATTGCTCCACGTACAGTGGTTTGCCGAGCAAGTATCCGACCGCGCTCTATTGATGGCACGCGGATCAGACCAGCAGGCATCAGCGATGGCCGATTACCAACTTGCCATTGCTGTCTCTGACCAACAAATGCAGCGGAACGCCATACTAACGCTTGTTTGCCTTGTGATGTTTTCGTTGAGCGCATTACTGTTCTTATTGGTGCGTATCGAGCGCAACCAGACATTGCAGACCCAATATATGGCCAATAGATACGTCATGTATATGCCTACAACACAGTCAGATTCCTGAACTTGCTGTTAGTGATGCATTTTTTTGATCGAGACGATGGGTATCAATAGATCAACGGTCCTTCCGGACTCAAACTTGAGTGACAAATCGATGGAGGTATTTGCCTTCAGGCGCTCATGGAGTCCGATCAGCATAATGTGATAACCACCCGGCTTCATCACCAAAGACTCATTTGGTCTTATTAAAAATCCATCCTCAACCTCACGCATGCGCATAACACCGTTGTCATTGACGTGTTCGTGAAGTTCAACAGTGTTTGCGACGGAGCTCGACGCTCTGATTAGTCTGTCGCTTGTAGTCGATAGAATTTCGCCATAGGCACCGGAATTCTGTGTTCGCCCGATACTTGCGCGTGCTCGAAAATTCGACAGCGTTAGACCATCGGTCTCGACGGGCTTAAACTGCATGGGCTGGTGTTGATGATTTGTGGTATGCCGATGGTCGGTCGCAAGACTTTGTATGGATAAAAAGGCAACGGAAAGCGCGACCGGTAGCGCTAAGATTAGTGGGACATTGACTCTCACGAAATGATCCTTGATTTGGGTGTTGCCTTAGTTTGATGTCTTTGGTGCTCTAGGAATAGGGCCACTAAACATAACAGTCCGACTGGGAAAGCGATCCAATTCATAGTATCCCATCCAATCAGTTCATACGCGATTCCTGAACTCAAGCTCCCGAGCGCGACAGAAGTGAAGAGAATGGTGTCGTTGAGACCCTGCGCGGTGTGTTTTTCATGGGTCTGATAGGTTTCTGTTAGGAGGGCTGTAGAGCCTATAAAGCCGAAGTTCCAGCCGAGGCCCAGCAAAACTAACGCCGCATAAAAATGCTCGATCGAGATTCCAGACAAGGCGACAGCGGAGCAGACCACTAATGCGATCAAGCCTGTCGCGATAATCGGAAGCTTCCCAAAGTGGCCGATCAGTTTTCCAGTGAATAGGCTCGGAACAAACATAGCGAGAACATGCCACTGAATACCAAGGGCGGCATCGGCCACCTCATAACCACATCCAATCATCGCAAGTGGCGCGGCGGTCATAACGAAAGCCATAAGTGCGTAACTACTTGTTCCACAAAAAACGGCGGTGATGAAGGTGGGATCGCGGGCGAAGTCTTTCTTGGTTCGGCCATCTATTAGTGTAACCTCTTGTTTTTTTGTGCCTGCTTAGGCAACAATGTCATAAACAGTAAGCCAATAATGAACAGACACGCTCCGCTTAGAAATGCTCCTGCAAACGGGTTTGGGTACAGGAGGTCTTTGTTATGCAGAACGATCTGCGGGCCAATGATGGCGGACGCGATTCCTCCAATTAATACCCGAGAAATCGCTCGCGATTTGAGCGCATCATCCACAAAATCTGAGGCAGCAAATCGATATTGCTGCACGAAGCTATTTGCACTACCCGCAAGAATTAATCCCACACAAAATCAGATAAAGCTGTGCAAAAGAATCGCGGCGCCAGCGATTGATACCCCAACAAATCCTAAGAGCGCACCCGCCATAAAGCCACGTCGCCTACCAATTTTAAACATTAGTAACGATGCTGGCCCGGCCATCAGGGCAATACCAACATTGAAGCCACTGACTGGAAGCGTGGCGAGCGACTTATCGTCGGCCAGTAGGTACGCACCTGCTAAGCCACCAAGCGAAATCACGATCGGTGCGATAGCCGCGTTAATAGCACTCAAAAGCGCATATAGATTAGCGATTGCTAGGGTGTTTGTGGGGAATTTCATTCGTAGTGACGAGTCTTAGTTTTTCTGCTTCGACGCTTGAAGTGCAGTAGGATAAACCCCAACCAGCACTAATCAAAGGGCCGTGTATTTCATGCCGACATTAGACGATATCGGATCGTATCGGATTCAACCTAACCCAACTGACCCGAAGCTCTCACGGGCTATCAGGGGAGTTGACCAAAACGGTCGCTCTACCGAGACTTCTGTAATTGAGGAGCGTCCGCTAACGATCTATCTCAATTCTCAAGAAATTGTGACCGCGATGACCATCGGGGACTATCCCG
>MDTB01019647.1_pt1 | contig 32890 bp, 32 predicted proteins | sample 811161 | NCBI WGS metagenome assembly MDTB01 (sample SAMN05326650, study PRJNA326480) | marine metagenome | isolation source: seawater | place: Mediterranean Sea | collected 2009 | reverse complement strand
AAACGCATTTATTAAATAATGTTATATAAATTCTTATATTATTAATTTAATTATAATGAAATGAATCAATTTAATTAGTATGTTTATTAATTCTACATCCCTAATAATACCTACAAAAGATAGATTTGAATTTATAAAAAAACTTTTTAAAACATTGGGATCAAATATAAATTATTTTGATGAAATTTTAATTGTTGATAGTTCAAGTGAAAATATTCATAAAAAGATAATAAATAAGACCAAGACTCACAAAAATATAAGAGTAATAAAATCAGATCCTTCAACCTCAATTCAGAGAAATATTGGCATCAAAGAATATAACAAAAGAAATAAATTTATTATGTTTTGTGATGACGATATAATTTTTAGTGAAAATTCTATAAACGTAATGGATCAATATATTAAAAACTTTCCAGATTATATAGGATATGGCTTCAACTTAATTGAAAAAAACCATTCAATTTTTTTAGATACTCTAAAAAAAAAAAAATTTTTACTCAAAATGGAATTTATAATAGTCAAGCAGGTAAAGTTGCTCAAAGCGGCTGGCATACTAAAATTTCAAATATAAATAAAAATATTGAAACAACATGGCTAAGCACACAAGCTTGTGTATATAGATCAAATTTTATCAAGGAAAAAATTTACTTTGATATAAGCCTTGGAATTTATAGTTATCTTGAGGATTTATTTTTCAGTTTTGAACTAAGTAAGCAAGGTAAATTAACTGTGTGTGCTAATGCGACTTATACTCACCCAAATGAAATTATAAGATCAAATTTTAAATTTGGGGTAAAAGAAATGACAAATAGATTTAAATTTGTAAAAAAAAACAAGTTGAGTATAAAAAAATTTTACATTGCTGCATTTTTAAAATGTATTTTAAACCTTAATAGAATTTTTTCTATAAGATCTAATTCTATAACAAAATTTTTTGGAAATATTATTGGAATTATTTTATGTATTATAAATCAAAAAAAATAATATATTTTTCTATTATTTTACCAATATCTTATCTATTAATATTTGAATTAATATTAAGAGTAACAATATTTTTATTTACATTTAATTTAACAATTTTAGTTTATGGGATTGATAAAAATATCACTTTAACATTACATAGCATTAGTAAAGGAGAGTTTTATATTACTGATGCTTCTAAAATAATAAACAGAATAGTGGGAGAGAAAGAACATATTAAAGATCAAATATGGATCTTCGGTGGGTCAACTTCTAACAAAGGTTTTTGTGATAGCAAAAATTTATCTTGGGTTGACTATCTAGAAACAAATTTGAAAAAAAAAAATTTTTCTAGGAATGGCGTAAACTCAGATTTTTCCTTAAATGTACTAAGATCTGAATTAGAAAAATCCCAGGTACCAAAAACTATAATTTGGGCAAATAAAGTAAATGAAATTTTACACAGTAAAAGAAATAATAGTACAAATGACAATATTATTATTAACTTACATTCTATTAGGAAATCTATTAAAAATTATATGGTCACTTTTTATTTTTTTGATGAATTATCGATAAGATTATTTGATAAAATAGGTATTAACTTGAGATATGAAAAAAAATTAATTCAAGAAAAGGACTTAATTTTTTCATCAAATGAATTTTTTAAAAATACAAAAGAAGCTATTTTGCTGTCGAACTTAAATGGTGTTGAAAAATTTATAATAGTTTCATTGTTTAATAAATCAAACTTAGAGAGTAGTGAAAGCAGATTTTATTACTATTATCTGGAAAAAGTTGAAAGATTATTAAAAAATTTTAATAACGTCTATTTTATAGATACAAAGAAAATGCTTGATATCAATGACAAAAAATTAGATCTGTTTTGTGACTCAATGCATCAAAATTACTCTGGAAAAAAATTAGTAGGTAAAATTATTTCAAATTATTTAAATGAAAATAGATAGAAATTATAGCTATTTAGCGTATGTGCTATTTATTGGATTATGGGTATCCATAGGATCTGATCCATATAATTTTTTGTTTATTTTTGAAAATAAAATTAATATTTCTTTATTAAATTTTAATGAATTTGTAAATTTAATAAGAGCCATAATTCCAATAATTGTTTTAATAATCTGTTTATATTTAATTATAAAAAAAAAGTTATTCAAAGAACAAAACAAATTTTTAATTATAATTTTAATAATTCAAATAATTCAATTAATATCAACTTATACTTCAAATTATTCAGTTATTTCAAGTCTTGAAGATAGAATAAATCATATTGGAAGATACCATTGGATTATTTCTTCAATTTCTTCAATATTTTTATTTATGTTAATGGATAAAATCGAAAGTTTTGAATTTAAAAATATATTTCTCATTTCTATATTCTTTCTATTTTTTATGGTTATATTTTTTTCATATAAAAATCTTTCAGATTTTATTTTTCTAAATTCAAAAAGTTCTTTATATTCTTTAAATATATTTAGAGAAAATGCTTATTTTTTTAATCATGAAATTCCTAGAGTTACAGGAATATCTAGATCAATAATTTTTTTATATATTATTATTTATTTTTTTAATAATAATTCTCAAAATTTAATTAAATTAGTAAATAATATTATCCTTATTATATTAGGTTCATTATTATTTTTATATCAATCAAGATTTGGAATTATTTCATATTTAATTATCAATATTATTTTTTTATTAAACGCCTCTAATAAAATAAAGTCTATAAAATTTATCTTATCTATTTTTTTAATACAAATTTTACTTTCATTTTTGATATCTAACTCAAGAATATATTTTAATAATTATATTAAAGCTGAACAAAACAAAGAACTCAAAATAATAAACGAAAATAAAGATAATAAAATTAGTCATTTTAGAATTATGAAAGATTTGAGTAAAAAAGGAACTGCTCAGATTGAAAATATGTTGTTTTCTGGGAGATTAAACATTTGGAGAGACTCTTTTGAATACATAAAAAAAAAACCTCTGATAGGGTATGGATCAATGTCCGACAGAATACTGCTTAATCAATCTAGAGAAAAAAATAATCAAATAATTAATCCAATCTCTAATGCTTATTTATACTCATTGATATCAGGTGGTATTATATCTCTATTTCTGTTTTTATATTTTTGGCTTAATATAAAAAAAGAAATTTTTAGTATTTTTAAACTAAAAATAATTGAAAATAATTATTCAAAGATAGGCCATGTATTAATTTTGTTAATATTTTTAAGGTGTTTAATTGAAAATTCAATAATGTTGTTTGGTGTTGACTACCTATTAATTATAAACTCTTTATACTTAGTAAAAAAAATATGAAAATCTCTATAATAATGTGCGCTTTTAAAAGTATGCCTTATATAATGTCATCCGTAGAGTCTTTTCGAGAGCAAACAGAAGTTGATAAAGAATTAATCATTATTTATTCAAAGTCAAATGATAATACTGAATATTATTTAAAAAGTATAAAAGATAAAAATATAAAAAAATTTAATTATAACAGCTCTATCTATGAATGTTTAAATTTTGGTATTTCTAAATCAAGTGGAGATATAATAGGTGTACTACATTCAGATGACGTATTTTTTAGCAATAAAACTCTCAGTTATGTAAACAAAGAATTTCTGAATAAAAAAACCGATTTAATTTATGGAAATATACTTTTTAGTAAAAAAAATAATCTACTAGAAATCAATAGATCTTGGAAAAATATCAAATTGAAAAATAAATATGATTTACCACCACACACAGGAACTTTTATAAAAAAAAAAGTTTATAAAAAATTTGAGTATAATAAAAATTATTTTATATCATCAGATACAGAATTTTTAATTAGATTACTTAAAACAAATATAAAAATATCTTATATAAATAAATTCATATGTATAATGCGTCATGGTGGATTAAGTACCAATTTTAGACATTTTTATAAGAAACTTATTGAAGATATTAAAATCTACAGAAAAAATGATTTTTCAACTTTGGATTATTTAAAAAAATTAATGTCTAAATCTAATCAATTTTTTAATTTAAAAAATATAAATAATTCACCTTATTTAAAAAAAATAAATAATCATTCAAAAATAAAATTTATAAATGAGAAAAATATTGTTCAAGGAAAAGGAACAATTACATCTGCATTGAATTTAGCTTATATCGGCTTCAATCATAAGTATAATTTGAGGAACCATAAACATTTTTATTGGTCAGATGGACTTTTTTCAACTTTTTCAACTCATAAAGTAAAAAAACCAGGAAGAATATTCTTTTCAAGATTACTACCTGTAATAAATTCACATAAAAAAAGTATAAGAATTTCTATATTAGGTGATTTACCAATGATTACACAGTTGTGGTTAAAAGATAAATTAAAAGTCAAATATAATTATTTTAAGCTACCTTATGGAAATGAAAAAAAAATAATCAAATCAATTAAAAACTTAAATTTAGGAAAAAAAAATTTAATTATTTTGACACTACCGACTCCTAAACAAGAATTAGTAGCAAATTATTTGATAAAAAAGTTTCCTAATATTAATATTCTATGTATTGGTGGTAGCTTAAATATTCTTAGTGGTTTTGAAAAGGAGGCACCATCAATATTTTATATTTTAAATTTAGAATGGCTATGGAGACTACGTTTTGATACAACTAGAAGGTTCAAAAGATTAATAGAAAGTGGATTGTTATATTCAAAATTAAAATTTACAGGTAAAATTGATATTTTTTAATGAACAAACATACCTCTTGGATTTGCGATTATAACAAAAATAGTGGGGAGGGTAATTTAGCAAGAATTTATCTTAATTCTTTAAAGATTAAAGATATCAAAGTTATTAATCCAAAATATAAGTTTTATTTAAGTGAATATATCTATCAGATTTTAGGAATATTAGTCTTATGGTATTATTATTTTTTAGGAAAAAAAACAATATATGTAAATTATTTGCCTCTCTGGAATTGTCTTATTTTTTTATTATGTCCCCCAAAAACTATATTTGGACCAATAACTGGAAGTATTCAAATAAATAAAATAAAAAATATTAATTCATTAATTAGAGCAAAAATTTTACCAATTTTTTACCACTTAAGTTTGATTATTTTAAACTACAGACAAAAAAGGATACTTTTTGCTACAAATATTTTAAAAAAATTTGTAAACAAAGAAATAAAAAAAAAATCAGTATTTAATTTCATACCAAATAATTATTATATTAAAATCAATAAAAAAAAAACAAAAAGAATATTTGACCTTATAGTTTATTATAGGAAACATAAAAATAAATTTTTTGATCACCACATAACTTATTTAAAAAATCAGATTAATAATAAAAAAAAAATTATAATTGTCGGTGATAAACTCAATGTGAAAGGTTGCATATATTTGGGTACAGTTAATAAAATTAAATTATTAACAATTTTAAAAAGAACAAAATTTTGTCTCTCTGGTGATGATAATTTATTATCATTATTTAATTTGGAATGCTTAATGACGGGTGTAAAAGTTATATTTAATCATAAATTAAAATTTCAAATTAGTCAAAAAAATCAAAAACAATTTAAACCATATAACTATGAGCTAGAAACATTTTTGTGATGGAATTATTTTTTAATTAAATAAATAAATTTACTAATTATTTTATCGTAATCATATTTTAATAAATATTCTCTACGAGAAGATAAAGCTAATTTTTCATATTTTTTTTTATTTTTAAAAGTTTCTATAATATAGTTTGCTATATTATTTATATCCTCATTTTGATTAAAAGCCTTACCATTTAAATTATCTTTTATTATATGAGAAATTCCTCCAACATTAAAAGTAATATTGGGTACGGCTCTTGAATTAGCTTCTATAAGAGCTAAACCATATGCTTCTGATTCCGAAAATAATATATGGAAATGATTTTTTAAAAGATGATTAGATATAATCTTTTCTCCACTAGGGTCGTTTTTATTTATAAACCCAACAAATTTTACTCTTTTATCATTAAATTTTTTATTTTTTAAACCTATTACTGTTAAATAAGATTTTATGCCTTTCCTATTAATAGTTTCATTAAGTTTTAAAACCTTATCCAAGCCTTTCCTTTTCCACTTAACACTCAAGGTTATTAAGTTAATTCTGCATTTAGGCCTTATTTTTAATTTACGACTTATCGTTTTATCTGTAATTTTTACATTAAAATTAGGCCCTAAATTTAAGTGATGAAATTTTTCTGAAAATTTTTTATATTTTTTTTTTGCTTTATTTATTGCCCATATACTAGAGAGAAAAACCTTATAACATTTCTTGATTGTCTTTTTTTCAAGAATTTTTATGTTTTTGTTAGTTTCTTTAGAAATATTTTTTTCTTTAAAATAATGTTCATAGTAATCGGTATACAGAGTATCTGTCCAAAGTAATATTGGTATTTTTGTTTTTAAATGAGAAATTAATGAAATATCAAATGTCAATAAATAGTCTACTTCAATATCTTTTAGTCTATTTTCAATTTGTCTTGAGAAATTTTTTGATATTGTTTCATTATAAGCTTCATCATATTTAATATTTTTTATAAACTTAAGATACTCTCTTCTGATAGCATAAACTTTTCTTAGTAAATTATTTAAATTATCTATTTTTACGGTTTTAATATTATTTTTTGATTTTAAATTTGAATAAATTGTATTTTCTGTCCCTGACCAAAATATCTTATCATCTAGATTAGATCTCGAAATTATTCCAATAATCATAATATCTTTAAAGATTTAAGCTTAATCTTAAATAATTTTCTAGTTTTCTTATTAATAAAATCAAACAAAAAGATTATTAAAAAATAAGTTAGCAAGGTTGAATATGCTGCGCCAGAAATACCAATTTTAGGTATTAATAAAAAATTTAAAAAAATATTTATTAATGCACCCAAAAAAACATTAATTGCATAATATTTTTGAAAATTATTATCAATGTACCAGTGCTCGTTTGCAACTCCAAAAAAAACAAAAATTAAAGAAAATGACAATATGAAAGTTGTATAAATACTCTCAATATAAAATTGACCAAATATATAAGGTATTATGGTTTTTGTGCTTATTAATATAATTAGTACTATAAATAATGAAATTTTTAATAAAAAAGAATTTAAGTTTGTTAAATCTAAATTATATTTCTTACTTTTTAAAATTATTGGTAAATATGAAATTAATAAAACTTTAGGTATAAAATGAAATATTTCTATGTATCTAACTGAAACTGAGTATATACCTAAATTATATTCATCCAACAACTGATTTATCATGATTTGATCTATTCGCATGTATAGATAAATGCTTAGAGACGTAATTAAAATTGGAAAGCTTTTGACTAATAACTTATTAATTTTAAAAAAATTAATTTTTACAAATATTTTTTTTTGTCTTAAAAAATAAAATATATTAATAAGTGAAAATACAATAACAAAATCAAAAACTAAAGCGAAATATAAATAGCTATTATCTAATTTGTTTATCATGGAATAGATTACAATTAGAAATGAAAATATAAGACCAATTAATTGCGAAATTACTATATATTTTAATAATAACTTTGCCTCAAAAAAACTAAAAATAATTTCATAACTTTTAAATATTAAAGCAAAACCTAAAATTAATGTATAAGTAAAATATATGTCATTTTTATTGAATAAATAGATAATAAATAAAAATATAAAATAATTTATTAAACTAACAATTATTCTGAAATAATATGCATTCATAATTAATTCATGATCATGTTTTTTGCTCCTTATAATTTGATTTACTAAAACTGGGTTAATTCCAAATGATGCAAATACATTAAATAAAAAAAGTAATGCTAAAAGGTAGTTTAAAATACCAAATTCTTCTGGTCCTAGATACCTTGCCAATAATATTAACAAAAATATATTTAACGATCCTCTAAATAATTTATCAAAAGTAATCCAAGATAAATTGATTTTGAAACTTTTTTTATTTAAAATTTTAAGCAAATTATTTTATTTTCTTAATTTCATAAAGATAAAAGGATATTGGAATAAAATATACCATACTAAGCCAATTATTGAAAAAATTTCCAGTTGGAATTATTGGCCACAAATTAATGAAAATACCAATCATAAGGGAATTATAGATATATTTTTTGTCATTATTTTTGATTAAGTTTAGTATTTTATAGGTCAGATAAATAAAAAAACAAAAGATAAAACTAAAACCAATAATTCCAGTTTCTGCCAAAAGTTGTAAATAAGTATTATGTGGATGGGTTGAACATCCATAACCTTTTTTAATTTCACCAAAACTGTTTTTAATATTTTTGTTGGGTTTAAATTCAAAATCTTTACACATAATTCTAAATGATTTTGGTCCGTGTCCAAAAATAGGTTTATTTAAAAACATACGCACCGCTGTACTATAATGAGATTGATGATGAAAACTGAAAATCATAAAATTAAATTTTGTTTCACTTATATCCTTTTCCAAAAAATTTTCATAATATTTGCCTTTAATTTGACCAATAGTATCTAGGAAAGTTCTTTCAAATATCCTTGGATTTTGAATAGTTAAAAGAATTGAAAAAATTAAAAAAAGTACAAAAATTTTTATTATATTTTTTCTTAATGATTTATTGATAAGAAAAAAAATAAAACTAAATAACAATATTAGACCTAATGCTGATCTATCTCCAGATCTATAAATTAGAACAATTGATAATATTAAAATTAAAAAATCAGATATTTTTATTTTGTCATTATTTTTTTTAATTTTTAATATTAAATATATAAAAACAGGTAATATTTTTTGTAAAAAACTTCCAAGAATAAATTTATCACCAAAAGGACCACTTATTCTCATTAGGTCATCATTATTTGGTTTAAGTCCAAAAATATCTTGGCCTGTGAATATTTGATAAAAACTATCTAATATAACAAAAATTAGAGTATACTTATAAATTTTATAGATTGTTTCAATTGAATCAGATATCGAATTCAAAAAATATACAATTGATAATGTATAAAGACCAAATCTTATATAAAAGAAAGAAGACTTGAGAGAAATAAATTTTTCAACTGAAAAAAAAGAAATGACAACAATATATATCCAAAAAATTAAAAAAATTTTTAAAATTTTTTCATTGAAGATGTAACTTTTTTTTTCTCTATAAAAAAAATAGATAAAATTTATAAAAGTTAGTAACAACAAAATTTCTGCTATAAGAGGTCCTGCAACCAAGGCTATGGGTAATAGACCTATTTGGTAAATCGATATTTTTTTTAGCATTGAATTAATCTTAACAATATATATAACAATTTTTAGTAAAATGATTAAACTTTATTGTGATACCTCAAATATTAAAGAAATTAAAAGTTGCTTGAAAAAATTTAATATAAGTGGAGTAACGACCAATCCATCTATAATGAGAAGTGAGGGTGTAAAAAATTATAAGCTTCATTGTAAAAATATTCTTCAGGTTACTAAAAAAAAACCATTATCTGTGGAAGTTTTTGCAGATAATGACGATGAAATAATTCTGCAAGCTTTAGAAATTTCAAAATGGAGCAATAGTATATATGTAAAAGTTCCAGTTATTAATACAGAAGGAAAATTTTTAGAAAAAGTTATTTATGAACTTAATACAAAAGGAATAAAACTTAATATTACAGCTATATTTACTTCAGATCAACTTTTCAAAATAAAAAAAATTATCAATAAAAAAACTCCAATAATAGTATCATTGTTTTGTGGAAGAATTGCAGATAGTGGTATAGATCCAGAACCTTTTGTTATAAAAGCAAAAAAAATATTTAAAAATCACAAAAATGTGAAAATACTTTGGGCTAGTGTTCGAGAGGTATTTAATTTTTATCAAGCAAAAAGGTCAAAAAGCGATATTATTACTGTTCCACCATCCTTAATAAAAAAAATTAAGAGTAAAAAAATTAGTCTTAAAGATTACTCCAAAAAAACTGTAAAACAATTCTTTGAAGACGGAAAGAAGTCAAATTTTAAACTTTAATAATTTCTAAGAGTTCTTTTAAGTTATCTATTTTAAAATCAGGATAAATTTCTGATAAAATATTATATTTTTTATTTATTAAAACTGTTTTACACTTTGCTTTTTTTCCAGCTAGAATATCTTTATTTCTATCACCTACAACGTATGATTGACTTAAATTTAATTTATATTTTTTTTGAGCCTTATAAATCATACCAGGATTTGGCTTTCTCATATAATTTTTCTCTTTATCAGAATAACAAGTATATACCTGATCAATTTTAAGTTTTTTCTTAATAATATCATTAATTAAAATTACATTTTTTTTCAAATTTTTACCTCTCGAAACATCTGGCTGATTAGTTATAATGAATATTAAATATTTTTTTTGAAATCGCTCTACGACTAATTTTGAATTATTTTCAAACCTCAATTGTTTGTAATTTTTTATTGCTATTGGTGTATTATTTTTAGAAACTAAGGTTTTTATTAGCGTTCCATCTCTATCAAAAAATATAGCTTTATTTTTTTTTACCACTTAGTTTTGTTAACCTGTAAATCAGGGTGTGATACAAACAAATGCCAAAGTAGACACTGAAAGGTTTCAGAAATAGGCGTCACTAGTTTTTTATCCTCAACATTAATTAAAATCTTTAGGTCAGAGTTATTGAAAGCATAGCCATCTGATTTTCCAACAATGCTAATTATTTTACTTTTTTTTGTTTTTGCAAATTTTATTGCTTTTATTATATTGACAGATACATTTTTCTTTTGATTTCCACCACCTACAGAAAAAACCATCAAAATATCATTTTTACTGAGTTTGCAGAGTTTAAGATAACTATCAAATATTGTCTCAAAACCTTCATCGTTCGTTTTAGATGTAATTTCAGATATATTATCAACTGGAGTATAAGCATCTATATTACACAGTTTTCTAAAATCATTAACCGCATGAGAGGCATTACCAGCACTACCTCCAACTCCGATTATAAATAGTCTCCCGTTTTTTTTTCTTAAATTTTTTAGCAATAAAACAGATTTTTCAATAATAAAACTATCTACCGATTGAATAGATTTTAAAATATTTTCAAAATATAATTTAGTATGTTTCATTTACTTAAATATTTTTTAAAATCCTTTATTCCTTTATATGATCCAATTTCATAAAATCTTTTAGCAACAGCATAACCATATAATTTTTTTTTTTTTAGAGATATTTTGAAAAATTATTGATAAATCAAATTTTTTGTTTTTTGGTAAATTTTCAAAAATTTTCCTGTTCACGTATGATACCCCATAATCTATATAGTCAAATTTTTTGTTTGAACTATTATTCTTATCATAAATAATATCCTTATCATTAAATTTAACGTTACTTTTATCATATTTGTTATTATTTTTATAAATTGCCATAATAGCTGTACTTTTTTTATTAATCATTTTATTTAAATTAAAGTTAAGATAACTATCACCATAAATTATAAAAAAATTTTTTTTCATGTATTTTAAAGACTTTACAATTGCTCCACCGGTTCCCAAGGGTTTTATGTCATCTACTATTTTTACATTTAAAAAATTTATGTTATTTTTAACATAATCTTTTATTTTATAACTCATGTAACATGTTGAGACTATTACATTTTTAAACTTATATTTATTTAGATATTTTAATTGATAAAATAAAAATGGTTTACCTTTCACTTGAATAAGACATTTGGGTAATTTATTTGTATAATTACTTACTCTAGTACCTTTTCCACCTGACAATATTATAACATCATATTTTTTCAAAATATTTGCTTAACTCCTTGATAATCAAATTTAAAACTTACCTCTTCTAATTTTTTTATCTTTAATGCATTTCTTAATTTTTTTGGATTATTGGTATAAAACAATAAAAAACCACCTCCTCCAGCTCCTATTAATTTTCCACCTAATGCACCATTTTTTAATGCGTAACTATAAAGATTATCAATTGAACTATTTGACATATTTTTTGATCTTTTTAATTTATAATTCCAATGCGTGTTCATAAGTTTTGCAAAATTTTCGCAATTACCATTTTCTAACTCTTTTTTTATCTCGATACCTAGAGATTTTACAAAATCTAAATTTTTAATTATTTCACTTTCCTTTTTTTTTGTTTTTTCATTTTGTTCATTTAAAATTAAAGATGAATTTCTTGAAAATCCTGTAAAAAAAAGCAACAAATTTCTTTCTAACTTAGTAATTATATTGCTTGAAATATTTAAATTTTTAACTTTTACCTTTCCACTTTTATTTATTCTAAATTCAGAAATTCCCCCATATACTGAAATATACTGATCTTGTTTTCCACTTGGTTGTTTTAATTGATTTATTTCAATATCACATGCTTTTTCGGCAAGATCCATTTTTCCAATAAATTTGTTATTGAAAGAATAGATAGCTTTTAATAATGCTGTTGAGAAACTTCCAGATGAACCAAGCCCAGTTTTTGATGGAATATCCGTTAATGTGGTAATTTCTATTTTATTTTCAATCAATTCTTTTTTTAAAACTTCTTTTATAATCTTATGACTAATTTTATTTACACTATTTACTTTTTCAATTTCTGAGTATTTTAAATAAATACCTTTCTCAAATGGTTTAGTTATTGTCACATATACATACTTATTAATTGCTGCTGAAATAAAAAAACTTCCTTTTTTTTCATAATAAGATGGTATATCTGTTCCACCACCACCAATACTTATTCTCAAAGGGCTTCTAATAATAATCATTTTTTATTTTGATAAACTTTACTTATTATTTTAAGATTTTCATGTGCGTCTTGCATGCCGGGGATAGGATTTTTATCTTTTATAATGTCCTTATAAAACTCTTTAAACTCCTCTTTCCATGAATAAAGATAATCTCGTTTAAATAAGATACGTTTTGATTGAGGCACTCCCATTTTCTTTGACATTTTAAAAAGAGTTAAACTTTCTTTTCCATAACTTCTGCCAAGTCCGTTAATTTCAATTTTTCCATACTTTCCAAATATTTCGAAAATAAATTTATTTTTCCATTCAGTCGACGAAGCATGTAAAATAGCAACCGCACCTTTCTCATTTTTTAAATTTAAGAAACAATTATCCTCCAAGTTTGTTCTCCAAAAAAAGTTGTTAAGACTAAATGTATCAACCTTCAAATTACCTAAAAATAATCTTGATAAATCTATTAAGTGAGAACCTTTATCAATTAACTCTCCTCCGCCAGAATACTTCTTGTTAAATCTCCATTCTTTTTCATAACCCAGCCTGCCACCGTGGCCATATACTGCTCGTATACAAAATATCTTACCAATTTTTTTTTGATTTATTATTTTTTTAGCCAATAAAAAAGCTGGGTGATATCTATGATTAAATCCAACACGTAATTTTAATTTTTTTTTTTTTCTTTAATATTTTCAAGATTTTATAACTTTCTTTATTGTTAATACTCGCAGGTTTTTCTACGAAAATATGTAGATTTTTTTTTAAACATTCTTCAATAATTTTTGAGTGTAAGTTATGTGTTGTAGAAATTATAACAGCATCTAATGACTTGTAATTTATAAGTTTCGTCCAATCACTAGTTAAGTAAAGTTTTTTATTTTTAAAATTTATATTTTTTAAATTTATTATTGGATCAGAACAACCAATAAGCTCAAATTATTTTGGTAAAATTGAAACTCTTCTAATTCCTACAACACCACATCCTATTAATGCTATTTTTATCTTATTATTCATTAAAACTTATTTTCCTCCTTATTGTAAAAATGTCAGAGAATATTATTTTATTTATTTTACTTTTATTCCAATTTTTAAATTTATCCCATCTAGAACTTATAAGTTTACCAGAAATGTTTCTTGCATTTTTAGAAAGGAGAAAATTAATCAACAAATAGATGTTATTCAAAGAATATTGAGAATTTATTAACTCTTTATTGATTTTTTTGATTTCTTCTTTACTCAATTTTTTTTTACTTTTTAACAAATTTTGTGTCATTCGTGATTTAATTATACCTGGTGCTATCGCATTTATTCTAATATTTTTATTTTTAAACTCATACGACAATATTTCTACAAGTTTTACTAATGCTACTTTTGATATACAATATGGACTAAAGTTATCTCTTCTATCAGTAACTCCTCCACCAGAAAAAACTATTATAAGAGAATTTTTACTATTTTTAATTAATTTGTATAACGATTTTATTAAAAATACATATGAAAAGAAGTTTATATTTAATGTTTTCCTAAATTTACCTATATTTAAATTAAAAAAATTATTTATTTCGCCTTGTTCACCAATTGTATTAATAATCAAATCTGCCTTTTTAATAAAATTTTTATTTTTTTTTATAAAATTTAAAACTTTATTTTTATTTGTTATATCAAATCTATCAAAATTAATTATTTGATATTTTTGCTTTATCAGCTTTTTTTTTAATACTTCAAATTTACTTTTATTTTGCCCAACGAGTAATAGATTGTGTTTCTCAACATAAAACCTGTTTATTAAATAATCTCCTATTGCACTCCCAGTTCCTAATATAACGATATTTAATTTTTTCTGTTTAGTAACCATGAATTTTTCATTAGATAATTAGTAGTGATTTTAATTGACTCAGTTATATTAAATTTAGGCTTCCATCCTGTAGATCTTATTTTTTTTGTGTCTAGATAAATAAAAGGATTATCTCCTATCCAGCCTCTCTTACCACCTAAATAAATAACTTTAGGTTTCAGTTTTAAACATTTGCTAATGATTGAAACAGAGTCTTTTACTTTTAGATATTCTTGCGTTCCTAAATTTATAATATTTATTTTTTGATTACAATTTTTTATTGATTTATCAATAGCTTTCAAACAATCTGAAACATGAAGATAAGATTTTTTCTGATTTCCATCCCCCAAGACTTTTATGAAATTTTTATTTTTTTTTAATTTTTTTACAAAATCAAATACATGACCATGGGTATATCTTTCCCCTAAAATAGATACAAATCTAAAAATATATGATTTGATATTATATGCTTCACAGTAAGCACTTATAATTGCTTCAGCTGACACTTTAGAAGCAGCATATAAAGACGTTTGTATTGGAAAACTTGCAATTTCAGCTGTAGGAATTTGTTTAGTTTCACCATAAACGGAGCCTGTAGAAGAAAAAATTATTTTTTTAACTTTGTTTTTTTTTATAGACTCCAATACTTTATACGTAACAATAATGTTTTGATTTATGTCTTTTTTTCGATGATTTAGTCCAAATCTCACATCAGCATTTGCAGCTAGATGGTATACTCTATCCACGTTTTTAAAATACTTTTCAATATTATTTTTAAATAAATCAATTTTGACAAATTTAAAATTTTTATTTTTTAATGCTTTTTTTAAAAAGAATTTATTACCCGTAGATAAATTATCTAGACCAATAATTTTACATTTTTTGTTTAAAAGAAAATCTACTAAATTGCTGCCTATAAAACCTGCACAACCTGTTATTAAATAAGTTTTCATGTCAAATTTTTGCAGAAAAAATAATTGTTTGAACAGGAGTTAGAACTGTAGGGAATTTTATACCATATTGAAGAATAAATTTTCCCTGCCTAACATTCTTTAATTTAATATCTTTGAAACCATGTTTGATTAACGTTTCAGATATAATTTCTTTAGTAAATTGAAATGCTGGCGGATGTTTCATAAATCTATTTATAAAATAACTTGTGGGCTTGAAAACTAATTTTTCAATATTATAAAACCATTTTGGTACACACGACTCTACAATTACAAGATTGCCATTCTTTGATAAGGCTTTTTTACTTTCCTCAATACATTTATTTAAATTTTCTAAGTTTTCGTTAACATTTTTTCCAACTAAATGATGGATTAACATAACAAATAAAACAACATCAAAATTAATAAGTTGCTTCGGTATTTGTAATGCACTACCAACTTCTAACTTAACATTTTTTGGAATAGACTTTTTTTCAATCATTTCATCTAAATCTAATCCTACAATTTTGCTAACTTTTGTTGTATCATAATCAAAACTACCACCATGACCAACATCTAAAAGTAAATTTGAATCTTTAACCATTTTAGTAATTTCATTATAAAGTATTTTATAAGTATCAATTTGATTTATATTGTCTTGGTAATTTGAGTTTTTTGAAAAATAATCTATATTTTTTTTATTTATATTTTGTTTATTAATATCATTCATCAAAATTATACTTTTTATCAATTATGAAATTTGGTCTATTTTTAACTTCATCGTAGATTCTACCAACATATTCTCCAAGTAATCCTAGTCCAACAAGATTAAGCCCTGAAAAAAAAGTAATAAATAAAATTGTTGAAGAAAGCCCAGGTGTAATTGTTGGATCAATTATTTTGACAATAATATAGTAAAAACCAATAATAAAGCTCACTAACGCAAATATAAAACCAATCACTGACATCATAAATAATGGTCTTGAACTAAAACCAAAAACACCGTCAAAGGCTATTTTCAGTGATCCCAAATACTTATTATACTTTGATTCACCTTTAAATCTTTTGTCACGATCGTATTCTATGAAAGTTTGTTTGAATCCAATATATGCAACAAGACCTCTTAGAAATGCATTAGGTTCTTTAAATTGTTTTAGATTATCAATTACTCTTCTTGAAATTATTCGAAAGTCCCCAGTATTCTTTGGGATATTTATGTCAGTAATTTTTTCAATAAAAGCATACCCAAACTTTGTTACGAGTTTTTTTATTATTGTCTCCCCTTTCCTCAATTTTCTTGTAGCTAAAACAACATCATATCCTTCATCCATTTTCTTATTTAAATCGAAAATTAATTCAGGTGGATCTTGTAGATCACAGTCAATAATAATACATCTAGAGCCCGTTACGAAATTTATACCAGCCATCGTAGCTGAAGGTTGACCAAATCTTCTTGAAAAAACTATTAATTTTATTTTTTTGTTTTTTTCAATTTCATTTAGTATTATTTGTTCACTATTATCAGTAGAGGGATCTAAAAGAAATAATATCTCGTAATCTAATTTAGTTTTATTTAATGATGTTACTGATCTGTCTATGAATTGATTAATATTTTTTTCTTCATTATAAACTGGAACTATTACAGATATTTTGCTCATTTAATAAATCTCATTTTATAGTTATTAAACTTATTAATCATTTTTTTTTCTAAGTTAGATGGCATTCTCATATTTGGTTTCAACAAGTTTAAATCTAAAATTTTTGATTTTTTTTTATATTTTTCAAAATTAATTAACATCTTAATCTCATTATTATAATGCCTTTTTGATAAATTGTTCAAGTTATCAGATTTATATATTGGTGTAATTTTATGACTTATGATTTTTCCCAAATCAACTCCTTCATCAATATAATGTAGAGTATTACCCAAAGGTTGATTTTGAAGTATAGCCCATTTAAAAGCGTCTAAGCCTCTGACTAATGGAATTAATCCCGAATGACAATTTATTATAAATTTTTTTTTAATCATTTTTTCATTAATGATTGTTGAACCGCAAATTAATGCAACATCTAAGTTTCTAAAGACACCTTTACTATTAAAATCACAGTATTTATATCCATAATATTTCGAGAGTTCATCATAATTTAAGCCAACAAATTGGAATGGTCTGTGATTAAATAAACAACTTTTTTGTTTTTTTTTAAATTTTTTAAATTTCGAAATTATTAATTTAACTTTTCTATAACCTAAATCATGTAAACCTTTTATAACATCTTGCGTTTTCTTATGTGGCTTGTTGTAAGTTAAAATTCCTATTCTCATAAAATTTAAAATATTTCAAAATATTTTTTATTGTCTACTAAATAACATTTGTCACTTAAATCTTTATTAATATTGTCTGTAAAGCTGTTCTTAATATTATAATTCAATAGTTTTAAAATTAAATAAGACTTTTTAAAATAATCGTTAACATCAACATATATGTATGAACACTGTTTTAAACTTTCTTTTTTCAATTCCCAATCAAAATTAGTTTTCATTTCAGGATGCATAATTGATGGGAAAGAATCTAATTTTCCTATTCCATCATTGTAATAACTGTACTTATATATTGGAAAAATTAAAATTAATAAAACTATAAATTTATTAATTTTTAGAGATATTTTTGATTTACTTAAAGCAAAATTACTAGCGATAAACAAGAAAATAAATGGAGAGACATAGAAATAAATTTTTATTAAAGTCCATATTTTATTATTAATTAGTAATAAAATACTTAACACAATTAAACTCATAAATGGGTAGAAAATTTTTTTTTCTTTTAAAATTACAAATGAATTTTTAATTATTTTGTGAATTAAATATACTTGCAAAGATAAAACAATTATTACTTCAATGTAATTATATAAATCTAGTATTTTTCCTATTGTGATATAGTAAAGACCAAACAATGATGGTAAAATATTTAAATAATAGAAATTATAATTATTTTGAATGTGAGATTGATGTATAAAAGCAATAGTTTCAAAAAAATTACGTTTTGATAAAAGCAATTTTAATTCATTAACAAAGATATCTTCAAGAACTAAATTTTCTTTTCCTAGAATAAAAGATCCAAAATAACCCCACCAGTCTTTACTTTGTGAAATAACTGATAATGTTTGTTGATAAATAAATTGATAATTTGTTTTATATGCAAATAATGTAATAACAAAAAAAATAGCGGAGCACTTTACTACAAAATAAATATAATTTTTTGTAATTATCTTATTTTTAAAAATTTCTGAAATTAAGCAACTCGTAATAATAAGTAAACATATAACAAAAATTTCTGGATAAATAATAAATAATGCAGAGTTAATAATGGCAAAATAAATTATATAAAAATAATTTTTTAATCTAAGTTTATCATCAAAATTTAACACTTCAGAAATTATAAGAATAAATAATGGTATAGAGACTAAATGAGATAGTGCATCGATTTCAAATACATATATTAACCAAAAAGATAGAGAAAAAATAATTGATAAAAAATATGATGATAATTTATTGATTTTTAATTTGTAAAGAAAATTATAAATAGAAATAGATGATAATATTACAAATATCAGTTTAAATAAATATACCAGTAAATAAATATTAATTGATTTAAGATTTAAGAATATGCCCAAGAGATAACTGGTTATTGGCCTTGAGAATGCAATATTTTCTATATTTTCAAAATGATAGTAGAACGAAGGTAAATATCCGTTTGATAGATCATTAAACTCTACATCATTGAAAAGAGACGCTACTGATAAGTATGAAAATAAATCCCAATGATTTCCTCTGAAAACATAAAATTGTTCGTTATAGAAAATAGGAATTAAACAATAAATAACTGTTATTGGAATAATAAATTTAGAAATATTAATTACAAATTCTCCTAAAAATATTTTTTTGTTATTAATAATATTTATAAAAAAAATTAGAAAAATAGTAACTATCCATAAATAAATTATAAATTTAATTGATAAAAAAAAAAATAAAATAAAAAAAAAAGTTCGAGATTACAAAGATTGAAAAACCAAATAAAATTTTTTCATAAATTTTTTTTATACCAAATTTTGTTGAAAAAATATTTCCAACCTCAAAGAATATAAAGAGAGCTATATAATTTATAAATAATGATTTTATCAAAATCATTCTGTTTCAATTCATTTTTTTATTAATACAAAATAGGATATAATGTAAATAATAACATAAATCAAAACTGATACGGCAAGGTAAAAACTACTATCAAAAAATAAGTATGCAGCAATAAAGTTAGGAATTAGTGCAATATTTATAATTAAACCCGTAAAACTATTTTTATTTATTAAATTAGTAAAATTTAATCGTTTATAAATTAAAGAATGTAAGTGCAACTTGTCTGGAAGATAGGTTACTTTTTTTTTAAATAGTCTCCTTAATATTGTAAATAAATTTTCAATGGCAGGATACCAAAATAATGATACTGCTATTATAGGAGAGACTGTAGTTTTAATATTAACAAAATTAATAACAATATAAGATAATAATATTGAAGCTATATACACACCATTATCTCCTAAAAAAGATTTACCAAAAATATTAAATATAAAAAAAATTAAAAATACTAATAATATTTCATAGTAATCAAATATTCCTGAAATTTTATAAGATATAAAACTTAATACTACTAAAATTGATAGTACGTATCCTGATACAAGTCCATTTACTCCGTCCATAAAGTTAAAACCATTTAGCAAAGTTATTATACAAAAAATTGTAAATATAAATTTTGCATTATTATTAGATGTCAATTTATCTAAAAAATCAATATTGGTTTTTTCAATTAATAATTCTTGATTATAGAAAACAAGTGAGATTATGATTAATAGTTGAAATACTATTCTTAATTTTGGAGAAAAATTCTTTTTTATATCAGAAAATATTCCAAGAATTAAAATTAATATTAAAAATAATATAAAGATAAAATCAATGAATAGAGTTGAATCTGTAATTATTAATAAACTAAGGCAAACTAAAATATATATACCTCCAGATAAGGGTATATTTGTTTGTTTTTCAATTTTATGAAAGCTGCCAGTCGGATCATCTATTAAAAATTTATATTTTACTAAAAATATATTTAAAAGATAAAGAAATATTGGAAAAATTATTAATTTATATTGCATAATTTAATCAAAATAATTGTTTAGCATAATAATGCTGTTTCGGCTAAATGATAAATAAATATGATAACATAATATATTACAAATTTTTATGTAAATTAAATGTTTGGAGATAAATTTATCTGAAATGAAAAAGCGAATATATCTACTTATAATAATCTTACTTTCGTTTGCTACTATTATTGGATTTGCTGAAATCTACTTACGATATGTTGGATTAGGCGATCCTATTGTTTATGATAGAAATTATGTTTATGGATATGCACCTAAAATAAATCAAAAAAAAAAAAGATTAAATGAATCTATTGTTTCAATAAATGATGTTGGTCTTAGGTCAATTGAAAATTGGAAAGATAAAAAGAATTATAAAAAAATTATTTTTTATGGTGATAGTGTAACATATGGCGGGAGCTATATAGATGATAAAGAAACATTTGTATATTTGGCCTGTAATAAATTTAAAAATACAAATTTTCTATGTGGAAATGCTGGTGTTAACTCTTATGGTATTCACAACATAATTTACAGAGCAAAATATGATAAAAGGATTAAAGACCCAGATTTTAAAGTATTTATTGTCGTTCCTGATGATTTTTATAGAGGTCTACAAAATTCTCAAACAGCACATTTTTACTTAAATGAAAAAAAATTTATTTTACCTGCTATATTTGAAGCAGTGAATTTCATTGCAACTAAATATGACTTAAATAATTATATATCGAAACTAGACGATACGAGAATAGATGATAATAAAATTGATTTAATAAATGAGACTATTAAGTTTATAAAATCAGAATTTTCAAGTTATGATGAAAAAGAAGAGAAATATTTAACATTTTATATTCATCCAAAAAAAAAAAACAAAAATAAGCAACTATATTTTTAAAAATTTAAAAAAAGATATTGATATAATTGATACGAGTTTAGAACTTCATAAAAAACACTATCATGACACTATTCATTTAAACAAGATTGGTCATAAAATATTTTCAAATTTAATTTATGAAAAATTAAATAATAGAATTAAAAAGAATTAATTTTTTTTGTTATGAAGTTTAATTGTTTTTTATTTAAATAAGGGTCTATTGGTATACTAACACCTTTATTTGCAATAATTGTAGAATTTTTAAAGTTTTTATCAACACAATATTTTTTGTAAGCCTTTAAACCATGTATTGTATACGGATAGTGAAATCCATATGGAATCTTAAATTTATTTAAATGATTTAAAAATTTTTGTTTATTTTTGACAAGTACTACAAATTGGTGAAAACATGAATTGTTAGATATTTTAAATAATTTAATTTTTTTATTATTCAAATGTTTAAAATAATATTTCGCTATGTTCCTCTTTTTATTGTTAATCAAATTTATTCTACTTATTTTGTGGTTTAGAACTACAGCTTGCATTGTATGAAGTCTGCTATTTACTCCAACTAATTCATGTTTAAATTTTTTTTTTGCACCATGGGTTCGTAGCTTTAAAATTCTCTCATAAATTTTTTTTATGTTTGTAACTACTGCACCTCCGTCTCCATAAGCTCCTAAATTTTTTCCAGGAAAAAAGCTGAAACATGCAATATCTCCAATATTTCCACTGTTAATTCCTTCATCATTGTATGAACCAATAGACTGTGCAGCGTCTTCAATTAGATAAATATTTTTTTTTCTACATATTTTTTTTAATTTTTTATAATTTCCAGAATATCCCCAAAGATTAACAATAATAATAGCTTTGGTATTTTTATTTATTTTTTTTATTACTTCATCTTGATTTATACTTGCATTATCTAAATTAACATCTGCAATTCTTAATTTACAACTATTGTTTATAACTGCACTTGCTGTAGCTACATATGTCAAATCAGGGATTATAACTTCATCAGTATTTTTTAAGTTTAAAGATTTGATTGCTAAAAAAAGAGCATCTGATCCATTAGCGCATCCTATGCAATATTTAGTTTTTGTAAATTTTGTAAAATTATTTTCAAACTTTTTTACTGGGTCTCCAAGTATAAAATTACTTTTTACAATAGTTTTTTTTATATCTCTAATTATCTTAGAGAATAAAACTTTGTCTTGACGATAAATATTGTTAAATTCAACTTTCATTTTTTTTTTTATTATTTCCTAAAAAACTATCTTTAACATTTTTAACATCAATTGGCATATTTTTTAAGGATGATTTATATATTGAATTAATTATTTTTAAACTTTTCATACCTTCTTCTAGACTTAAAAATTTACTTTCATTATTTAGATTATTAATCATATATTCATAAAATTTGATATGACCATTTTTTTTTTTAAATTTATCTTTTAAGAGTTTGGTAATTTTATTATTTTTCTTTAAAGTCCATTTATCTAATTTTTCTCCTGACATGCCACCAACTATTACAGTTCCTTTTTCACCTACAATTGAAATAGATCCTTCTAAATTATGGGGTCGTATTGCATTTGTTGCTTCTATTAGTCCTAATTTTTTATTTTCTTTGTACTCAAATATAGATAAAGAGGTATCTTCAACTTCTTTCTTAATTTTGTGCATCTGTCTAATTCTAGAAAATACCTTAGTTGGCATACCAAATAACCATTGGAATAAGTCTATAAAATGTGATGATTGATTTGCTACAACGCCCCCGTCTAATTCCCATGTCCCTCTCCATTTAGATTGTGTATAGTAATTTAATCCTCTGGACCATCTAAGGCGTACCGTTGCTAAAAATAGTTTGCCAAATAAATTATTTTCTATTGCTTTTTTTAGTTCAATTATAGGATCGTTAAATCTATTTTGAAGAACTACATGAATATTAGTTCCTTTTTTTTTACTTAATTTTAATAGTTTTTGTGCATGTGAATATTTTAGTGTCACAGGTTTTTCAATTATAATTGATTTTACTTTACCCAAACATTTTAATGCATCTTGGTAATGGAAACCACTCGGTGTTAGTATAGAAATTATATCTATTTTTTCATTTTTAAAGAGCTGTCTTATATTATTATATTTGTTAATATTTTTTAAGTTAATTTTATTTAGTATCTTTTTATCTTTGTCACAAACTGCAATGAGTTTTAATTTTTTTTTTTTTCTTGTAATTTTATTGCTTCATAATGTTTTGCGAATATTTTACCACATCCAATAATTGCTATGTTTTTTGTCATTAATTTTAAACTAAATCAAAAAATTTTTTGCTATTTTTAGTTATATCAAATTTATTTTTAGCGTTCTTATATGCTGAAATACCCATAGATTTAATTATATCCTTATTATTAATAAAATATAAAATTTTTTTTTCATAAGCTTTTAAATCTCCAGGTTTAAAAATTAAACAATTATTTTTCATTGCAGTATCATTATTAAATTTATTCAAGGCAATAATTGACGGTTTTTTTAAGCATGATGCTTCTATCACGGGTCTTCCCACAGCATTCATGTAGCCTGGAAATAAAATTATATCTATATTTGAATAAAAATTTTTAAGATTAAAAGTCATTGGTAATATCTTTATGTTTTTTTCATTATGAAAAAAATTTTTTTTTAAATAAGTTTTGAAATTTAATTCATAACCTAATAAATTTAAAATAAAGTTTGTTTTTTGTGTTTGACCAACACAAATTAACTTTACATTGTATTTTGTATTTATTTTTTTGAAAACTTTTAAAGTTTCATATATTCCCTTTCTCTTTATAAAATTTCCAATGTAACCAAATGTCAATATTTTGTTATTTTTTTTTTTAATAACAATATTTTTTGAATTAATACCATTATAAATAATAGTTGTGATTTTTTTTAAAGGTGAGGTTTTATAACAATCATAATCAATTGAAATAATTTTTTTCAGGTGAATTTTGCATAAATATTTTAAAAATTTAAATCTAATTTTTCCTCTACTATTCTCTAGTGGACTTCTTAAATGCGATGTAATCGTTGAATTAAAAAAGTATTTTATTAATGGCGAGATGATAATTAATTCTAATTCATTTAAATGAAATCTTTTTATATTTTTGTACTTTTTTTTTAATTTAATAAAAAAAATAATAAAATGAAAAAAAGCATATAATTCTCTTAGCAACATGAGCCACCTCAAACCTCTATAATATCCTATCTCAAAATGATTAAATCTAGGAATATATTTAGTTTCAAATACTTTAACATTTAATGATTTAAAAAACTTTGAAGATGAACCCTTAGGACATATAATTATAAATTCAATTTCACCTCTTAAACTTATAATGGTTTCACCAATACTTCGCGCAGCACCAGAAAAATTTTTATGATTATGTATTAAAAATAACTTTTTTTTCGTCATAATAAGGATTTAAGATCAATTTTATAATTAAATTTAATATAGTTATGTTTTATACCTATATCTTAATTATGAAAATAAACAAAAAAATATTTCTTTTTACTTATGGTTTTCCCTCTGGCAATTCTGAAGACACATTTATAAAATATGAGTTAAACAAATTAATATCAGACTTTAAAAATGTTGTAATAATCCCACAAAAAAAATTTAAAAAAAATATTAAAAAAAAAATAGGTGTAAATAAACTTAAAGTTAATTTCGAATTATCAAATAATTTTAATATTTTTAATTTTATAATAAACTATATTTCATTTACTCTATTTTCTAAAATTTATTACAAAGAAGTAACTAAGATTTTCTTTAAAAAAAATTTTTTTACAAAATTCAAAATGGTATCAATCGAACTGACTAGATCACAAATTGCACACAATTGGATAAGTAAAACTATCGATTTGAGCAAAAATAATATTATATTTTATTCATTTTGGTCAAATTATTTATTACTGACTTTTGAAAGATTAAAAAAAGAATTTAATATTAAAACAATATCAAGGATATTAGGAAGTGATTTAAATGGTCACATAAAGGGAGATGAATACGTTCCTTTTATTGATTATAAATTCTACTCATTGAATAAATTATTACTTTTGTCAAATATACAAAAATCAAAAGTATTAAAAAAAAAACTTATAAACAAAAATAAAATAAAAATTGCTGCATTGGGTGTTTATAAAAATACGAAAAATATTTCTAAAGCTAAAGTTAACGAAATCAATTTTCTTAGTTGCAATAATTTAATAAAAATAAAAAATAACTTTGAAATGATAAATTTTGTAAAATTTTTTTCAAAGAATACAAATTTTAAAGTAAATTATTATATTATTGGTAATGGAGAAGAGTACAACAATGTTAAAAATAAATTGATTGATTGCAAAAGTTTCTTTAATTTTAAATTAATTAAAAGAGTTAATAATCTAACAGATTTTATACAAGAAAAAAAAATTAATTTTTTTATTAATTTAAGTAGTCAAGAAGGAATGTCATTTTCAATTATGGAATCTTTAAGTTGCGGAGTTCCAGTTATTTGTTCAGATATCAAAGAGAATAAACTGTTAGTCAATAAAAAAAGGGGATATATAATTAAATTAAATAATTTAAAATATTCATATTTAAATGTTTCTAGATCAATATTAAAAGATTTCTTAAATAGAGAAAGATATTTATCAAAAAAAAGAGCTGCAAAAAGTTTTATAAATAAAAATTTATTAAATAAAAACTGCTACCCACATATATTAAAAATTTTAAAAGAGATTTAATTTAATTTTATTATAGCTACTAATATTGTCGAAACTTTTTTAAAATTTAAGTTATTTCTATTTTTTTAAAACTTTTGAACTTTAGTATAAATCTTACTGTTTTAATATGCAGTATTTTTTCAGAAAATCTTCCTCTTTATCAATATTTATATAATTAATTTTTCTTTATAATTCATTTTTTAAAAAGTTTTTAAGCAAAGGAATAATCTTATTAACTGAATTAGTGTCTACAATTTTTTTAATATTCAACAGTAATTTATCAATATCTTTTCTTGAATACTTTGGATCACTAACCTCAAATACTCTACTTATATTAGTTTCTTTTATTTGATTATTGATTGATAATTCTTCTACCATTTTTTCACCTTTGTTCAATCCAACCTCATTAATTTTTATTTTAAAATTTTTATTCAAACTCTTTTTTAAATTAATCATTTTATTTAATAAACTTACTATTTTAATTGGATTACCCATGTCTAGTATAAGTGTTTTAAAGTTTTTATTTAATTGACTTGCAGCGATCACTAAATTGCAAGCCTCATTTATTGACATAAAGAATCTTTTTACATTTTTATTTGTTAAATTTATATTTTCACCTTTATTTAATTTTTCTAAAAATAAATTAATAACTGACCCTCTACTGCCAAAAACATTTCCAAATCTTACATTTGAAATCATTATTTTTGTTTTTTTGTGCAACTTATAACTTTCACAAATTATTTCTGAAATTCTTTTTGATAATCCCAAAATACTTGTTGCACGGACTGCTTTGTCTGTAGAAATATTGATAAATTTGATTTTTTTTGATGTAGCAGTTTCAATAGAATTAATTAAATTATATGTGCCTAAGATGTTATTTTTTATAGCTTGTAAAGGATTTTCCTCTAACAAATTCAGGTGTTTATAAGCTGCAGCGTGAAAAACCAAATCAACTTTATTCTTCTTTATAATTTCTTCAATTAAATGCCCATCATTTATGTCACCTAAAACTAAATCTAATTTTGTTTGATTTAAATCTTGATTATTTTTAAGGTGGAATAGAAAAAATTCGGAAAAATCTAGACAAATTATCTTTTTTTTAACTATTTTAGAAAGTTGTAACACCAATTCAGAACCAATTGATCCACCAGCTCCTGTAATTAATATTTTTTTATTTTTAAAATTTTCACTGTAGTTTTTGGCTATTGCTAAATTTCTTTTTTCAAAAATATTTATAAATTCTGAATTTTGTAAATCGTTAAGACTTATAATATCTGAGTTTAACTCAGATTTTAGAGGTAAATTGCTAACACTTGAAGATATTTTGTTTAGAGAATTATATAATTTTTTTAATTTTTTAGTATCGAGTGAGGGTATTGCTAGAATTATATTTGGAACTTTTTGTTTGGCAGATAAAAATTTAAGGTCTTCAATAGATAAAATAATTTTTCCATTGTAAGATTTTCCAATTTTTTTTTGATCATCATCAATAAAACAAAATACTCCATCAGAGTTATTTTTTAATATTAAATCACAAACTTGTTTACCTGCATTTCCTGCACCATAAATAACACTACCTGTGATTTTTTTATTAATTAGTGATAAATATTTATCAGGGTGTATTTTTTTTATATTATATTTAGTTTTTATTCCAACTTTTGAGTGTATGTATTGAATTAGATTAATTTTTTTTTTTATAATAAAGTTTGTATTTGCAATTGATAAATCTTGTTCTTTAACTCTTCTATTCCGAATTCTAATTTTTTTACTATTTAATGAGGATATTATGTCTATTATTTTATATCCATACCCGTTTCCAACATCGCATATTTTTTCTGATCTAGATTTAATCAAAAACTTATATATTTCACAAACTTCATCCACATGTATAAAATCTCTAATAGATTCACCATTATTATTTAAATTTAAGATATTTTTCTTTAAACAAGATTTAATGATTTTTTCTATAATTGAGAATTTATCACTACCTCCATATATATTAAATACTCTAGCAATTGTAAAATTTACTTTATTTTTTTTAGCAAATTCTATCAAAATTTTTTCACACAATAATTTCGTAAGAGAATAAATTTCTTTTTTAGAAAAATTGTCATTTGATAAATCGATATTTGTTAATCCATAAACTGAGGAACTTGAAGTGTATATTAGTTTATTAATTTTTTTTGGTGGAAATGTAGATATAATTTTTTTTAAAGTCAAAAAACTATTTTTTAAAAATAAGTTGAAATCAAGATCTTTATTAAGTTTTGATGCTGGATAAAAATTATTAATAATTAAATTTACTTTTTTATTTTGATTTTTGATTTCTAAGAAGTCACTTTTTAGAAAACTATTTGAAGAAAAAACAATACTTCCTTTTATTTTAATATTTAATCTATTACTTAAATTACTTCTTTTACCGATAATAATTGTGTATTCTTTCATTTAATTAATTTGATCAAAATTCTTAGAAATAAAATTAAATAATATATTATTAGTCTAACTTTACTAAACTTAAATTTTCTAACTATGTATTGCCTGATTAAAAATTCTGAGTAGAAATGCTTAACAGTTTTTATTAATTCAGATTTTATTACTATGCTACCTGACATTTCAGTAGATGCTGATGCCTCAAAATACTTCAGTAATTTTATACCCTTTTTTCTTAGGATTAACGAGTGTAAGACATCCTCACAATAAGATCTATGAAATTTATATGGGTAATAATTTTTTAAAATAAGATTTTTTTTATAATGAATAATAATTCCACCAGATAACCATTCATGCTCTTTAAAACCTTTGGTTCTATTTTCCTCACTATAATTAAAACCACTTTGGGATATTTTACCTGGAGAAAAACCTTCATCAGAATTTATAAGCCAATGGTAAATTTTCATAAGTATTGTAGTTGGCTTCCTGTATATTTTTGATACATTAGGTCTGTCAGTATATCTCGGCGCTACGCAGATATTTTTTTTTTTTTTACAAACTGATATAATTTATATAAACAATTTTTTTCTATCTGAACATCATCATCAAGTTGCATTACAAACTTTGTTTTACTTCTTTTAAAGCCAAGTATTCTTTGATAAATTTGATTTTTTTTTTTACTTAATAGTACTCTAATTTTTAAATTTTTATATTTAGCTGAATAAGTTTTTATTTTATTAAAGTTGTCTTTTGGAACTATAATTAAAACTTCCTTTGGCAAAAAACTACTAACATTAATTTTATTAATACATGTTTGTAAATGATCGTATCCTAATGTTGGGATTACAATAGAAACTGGTATTTGTTTTAATTTTTTTTTTATCAATTTTATTTTAAATATTTAAATAATTTTTTTCGAAATCATATTTTTTCTCTAAATTAAAAAAAAATAGACAATTTATTCTCCGCCAGAAATACTCAAAGTTTCAGAACTAATAAATGTATTCTTGTCTATTAAATAAAATATATAGTCTGCAATTTCTTTTTTATTTGCTAACCTTTTTATTGGAATTTTCTTTACTCTATCCTTCATATTTTTTTTTAAAATTTTTGAGTGAATTTTTGTGTCTACAACACCAAGCCTTATATTGTTAAAAAGTATATTATATTTTGCTAATTGCCTCACTTCTGAAGGCACAAATTCCGAACAATGTTTTGACAATGAGTAATTAAAGTTATTTATTCCTCCACCATATTTAACACCAATACTTGAACAGTTAATGATTCTTCCATATTTTTTTTTTTTCATATGGTTAATTGAATATTTATAAATAAGTAATTGGGATAAAAAATTTGAGTTTAAAGATTTAATAATATCCTTGTAATTCGTTTTTAAGAAAGATTTATTATCTAGATATCCAATTAAGTTTACAATTATGTCAAAATTCTTAAAGGGATTCAAAAATGTAGCACAATTTTTGAATGTTATCTTTGAGAAGTCTTTTTTTAACAATGTAACATTTTTTTTTGATGTATTTGGTTTTTTACTTTTATAGTGAAGATAAATCTTATAATTTTTTTCATCAATTAAGTCTATTAGAGTTTTGCCAACTTCTGAACTTCCCCCTAAAATTAAAATTTTTTTTTTTAGACCACTATACATGCATTACAAGGTTTTAAATGACTTCTTTTTTTATCGATATGAATTGCTCTAAGATTTTCATAACCATTTGAATTCCATAAAGATTTTATATCGTCATTAAAAAAAGATACAGATAGTTTAGATTTATAGTCTACATCACAAGGGTTTACCTTACCATCCCACCATATAAACATTCTTCTCCACAAATCTGAGCATGGTTGTATTATGTTATTTGATTCTTTTTCATAAGAATTTTCCCAAGGATTATAATTTACAAATGCCACTTGGTCTACTAAACCTCCCCACAACTTCTCCATATCATTAAATTTTTGTTCATCAGATACTTTTACCCCTGAGACACGGGTTATTATTTTAGAAGAGGAATAATTTTTTTCTTTTATATTGTTAAATAATTCAAGATTTTTTAAAACTTTTTTCAAATTTCCATTCACTCGTAAGCGTTTGTATGATTCAGCATCAGCGGCATCAGCACTTATTACTAAAGTTTTTACACCACCTGATAATATAGCATGAATCTTTTGTTCATTTAATAGTGAGGCATTTGTATTAATTTTTAAGTTCAAAAACTTACCGACAGTATATTCTAACATTTCGCCAATTTCCTCACATGCCATTGGCTCTCCTCTTGAAGCCAATGATATAAATTCAACTCTATTCTCAGCTGCATCAATAATTTTTTTAAATAATTCCAAATTCATCTGTCCCATATGACCATTTTTTTTATTTGTAAGTGATTTATCTGTCATAAAACAAAAGGTACATCTGTAATTACATATTGATGATGGTTCTATTTGTAAATATGGAGGATAATCATCTATAATTTTTTTAATTGGGAATATCTCATACCTATATCGGTGAACTAAATATTTTAGAATATCTTTTTCTTCAAAAGTTAATAGTTCATCAATTACATTATCTTTTAAATCAAAAATTTCATTACTTATCTCATTGTTTTTATTTAATAAATCATTTTTTACATTGCTTAATATTTTTTTATGTTCTAAAGAAAAATTTTCTAAGTCGCTATTTTGTATTAAAGAGATAATTCTTTTTGTAATTTTATCTTTTTTATCCTTTTCTTTTACTGAAAAATTAACAAAACTATTATGTTTTTTATAAAAATTTAATTTCATATATATTTTTTTATCCAATATTTTAATAATGGCAACTGCCATTCATAATCTATATCAAATCCAGCATCAGAATAAATTGGTGCAATTTTTTTACCCATCCACTTCTGAGGTAGTAGATTATTTTTCATATCTTCAAGGCATTTAGGTCTTACTACTGAAACCCCCATATCAGCAAACAAAACATCTCCTTGAGAGTCTCGATCACAGTTTAAAGTCTTTGGATTTCCAAAAGTCTCGAATGGCACAAATGGAATTAGAGAACCATCTTTACTAATTTTTCTAGCCCTAAGTGGGCTCCACATATTATATTTAGATACAGATACAGCTGAATCAAACTTTTTATTTTTGAGTAATATGTCTATTCCTTTATTAATCAAATTTTTATTTACTGTTGCACCATTGGCAAATAACAAAACAATAGATTCTATCTGGTCTGATGTGATTTTTTCTTTTTTTAAAATATTAAAATAAGCGTGTTGAAAAACATCATCACCTAAAGCCTTTTTATTTGCAAGATATTTAGGCCTCTTTATATAACCAACTTTATAGCGTTTTGATTTCTTCAAGATTACAGGACAATCAGATGATATAAATAGTTTTGCGATTTTTTTTACTTTTAAAACTTCTCTAAGAGGATACTCAAATAAATGTTTACCATTAATTTTCAATATGTTCTTGCCAGGAAAACCTGTGCTTCCAGCTCTTCCAATCATTATAGCAAATATTTTTTTTTCATCAAACTTATTACTTTTTTACAATTATATTTTTTAAATAAATTAATAAAACTACTTATGATAATTTATAGTTTTTCTAATTCCTATCTTTAAATTAGTTGATTTATTCAAATACATATTACTTCCATATCTTATTTTAAGTCTTTTGGGTTCAGAAATATAATGTCCAATAATTTTTTTATTTAAATATTTAATTTTTTTATTAATTTTAAGCATTTTGGCAGTAATTCTTAGAACCTGTGAGACACTTACTTTTTTTTTCCCTGTAAGATTTACTATCTTATTTTTATAATTTGATCTAAGTACTTTAATTGTGCAAGATGTTGCATCATCTATATATATGTATTTTCTCTTATTTTTGTTACTTCCGTAATAAACTACTTTTTTTTTACTGATAGCTTTTTCTATTATTTTTCTTAATCCATTAGATTTTGGGCTATCTGGACCATATATAGAACCATATCTCAATATTGAATATTTTAAATTATTTTCCTTGCAGTACTGAATTATGTAATCTTCAGCAGCTCTTTTGCCAAACCGATAGAACCCACCCTCTTCTGATATCGCATAAATACTACTAGCATAAATAAATCTTTTTATTTTATACTTATTGCAAAGATCAAGTATTTTTGCTGTTCCTTCAACATTATATTTT
>MDTB01052974.1_pt1 | contig 32897 bp, 37 predicted proteins | sample 811161 | NCBI WGS metagenome assembly MDTB01 (sample SAMN05326650, study PRJNA326480) | marine metagenome | isolation source: seawater | place: Mediterranean Sea | collected 2009 | reverse complement strand
GCAGGTCGGGAAATGTTGATAAGGCGGTTAACGTATCGTCGACATGGGTTCATTAATTAAAAAGCGCCGAAAAAGAATGCGCAAGAAAAAACATAGAAAAATGCTCAAAAGAACAAGGGCTCAAAGGATGAGGGGACGCTAGTCTTCTGAGATTTGCTTTGGAATGCTAGACACAACGTGGAGCCCTTCTTTTGGAAAGGCTCCCTCGACGTACCATGTGCTCCCACTACCAGCTAAGCGGGGTTGTGCACCGGTGGTGTCACCAAGTAAATCTCTCCATTTGCCCAACTCTGGATACAAGCTCACAGCCGCGGGTTCGAGATCATTTCCGTGATCACCTTTTGGACCCCCTAAATAGTCCCAGTGTTCATAAACAGCTTTAGTGGAGCAAGAAAAAGGTGGTATCAAAAGAGTAAAGTCCTGTTTTTTGTAATTCATTTTTTTTATACTTTCCCCTATACCGCTCACAAGCGCTCTCCCACCCTCAAGGCAAAAAGGCACGTCAGCTCCTATTTCTGCTGCGCATTTCAGATCTTTATACCTGCCCCATCGAAGAATTGCAGCGGCGTCAGATGAACCTCCTCCCAATCCAGTGCCGGGTGGAATTTTTTTATTTATACGAACTGCCGCTTCGCGTTCTATCAAGTTCAAAGCACTAGCTACAAGATTGTTACCGTCTTCAGGAATTACTGTTTCTTCAGGGAACTCCCAAGGCTGGTATGGGTAGTTAGTAAATACCTCTATTCTTCGGCCTTTTGTTATATCTAAGATGTCAGTTAGGTCAAGTGAAACCATCTCAGCTTTTATCAAGTGGTACCCATCAGCGCGCACTCCAACAATTTCCAGAGACAAAGTAAGTTTGGCCGGAGCCATAATTGAAACCATTAGCTTTTTTCTCGTTTTCTAACAAATTTTTCCGTTAAAGAAATCCACTCTTCTAAGGTGATGTCTTCAGCTCTACTCGTCGGATCGATTCCGACAGATTCAAAATCATTTAATTCGAAAATATCTTTTAAAGACCTACGAAGCATTTTCCTTCTTTGGTTAAATGCTTGTTTTGCTAGTTCGAATAGTAATTCAGGGTTTGTAGAAATTGAATGTTTTTCCAGTCTTTTGATTTGGAGCAAAGAAGATTCGACTTTGGGCTTAGGAAGAAAAACACTCGAAGGCACATCAGCAATTTTTTTTACTTCGGCAAAGTATTGAACCTTCAAAGAAGGCAACCCGAAAGCTTTTTCTCCCGGTTTTGCAACTAGGCGTTCTGCTACTTCCCGTTGGACCATCACTGTCATCTTTGTGATCGCTGGAACTCTTTCAAGGAAGTCACATATTAAAGGTACAGAAATATTATAAGGGAGATTTGCAACTAATTTCCAGGTTTCATTTCTGGCAATGAGCAACTCGTTTAAATCCAAATCCATAACGTCCGCATGTATGAGTCGAAATTTTTTATCTTCTGGTTCTAGTGAATCTTCAAGAATTTCAACTAGGGCGCTGTCAATTTCCACTGCAGTAACATGTCCGGCAACCTCTAATAAAGAAAGAGTCAAAGAACCTATCCCCGGTCCTATTTCAATAATAAAATCACTCGGTTTAATTGAAGAAAGTTCAATTACTTGGCGAATAGTATTTGGCTCAATGACAAAGTTTTGACCTAGGGATTTTCGTGGACTGATACCGTACTTGTGCAGTAAGTCCATAGCTTGTGTTCGAGTGAGAGTCACTTTTTCCTACGGCAAGTACCGTCCACAAACAGGCCATTGCCCTCTCCCGCGCAATAGGTAAAGGGATTCTGCCATACGGTCTTGATCTTGAGGTTTTGCGGCAGCTGGGTCTACACCTACTAAATGCTCATGGTATAGACCGGCTATCCAGTTCCAAGTTTCTACACTGAACTGGTACGCACCCCTGTAGTTTCCTGTAGGGCTTATTGCTTGATAATTAAGTGTTGATTCACAATATTTTAACGCTTCCCATTGGTATTTTTCAGGGCCTTTTGGATCTGGTTTATTTGCGGTGATCGTTGTAGTAGGTCCTGGAGTGTTGAGAACGGTCATGCGTCTCTGATCTTCTTCAGCGAACAGTCTTCTCCGCTCTTCTTCTTCGAAGATAACTTTGAGCAGTTTCTCCCGCTCAGTGAATTCTTCTTCTGAAATCAAACGCGCTCTATCTATAGCCTCTTCTTCGTATTTAACGGCGACACCTCTTAAACGATTTGCTGTCATTAATAAAGAACGTGCTGTATGCCAATCTTCAGATCTATCCAGCAACATATAAGTCTTCTCGTTATAGTCTTGTGATTTCGCCTGATAAGAGTCTGTTTCCGAAAGTGATGGGTTCGATGTTGCAACAGCACGAGTATCGGCTCCCGCTACACCGGTCAAAGAAGCAGTTGAATTAGGGTTTTCAAATAGGAAAAGGGGCAATGCAGCTATTGTCGCTAAAGCCACAACTACAATTCTCCACCTTTCAATACTGGGGTTTGTTTCCAACACCCTTCCTCCTATTGTCTGCTCTTTAAAAGCTCAAACATACGGTAGAAGCATCAAATAGAGAGCTACAAATCGGACATTCGAAGAAATAAATTTATCTTATTTTTCTCTTAATCCGTAAAAATCTAAGGCATTTTGTGTAGTGGCCAAGGCTATTTCTTCAGAAGATTTGCCCTGCAAACACGCAAGCTCTGTTCCTACTAAACCTACATTGGCAGGTTCATTTTTTTTACCTCTCAAAGGAGCGGGTGTTAAATATGGTGAGTCGGTTTCAATCATTGCCCGATCTATTGGGCATTCTGATGCAGCTTCTCTTAGGAGCTCAGATTTTTTGAACGTTATTATCCCACTAAAAGATAAGTAAGCGCCACGTTCTAAACATTCATTGGCTTCAGCTTTTCCTCCTGTGAAACAATGAAAAACAGTGGATTTAGGGACTCCTTCTGTATCAAGTATCGTGAAGGTCTCTTCCCATGCCTCTCTAGTATGTATAACTAGAGGGAGATTGAACCTATGCGCCATTTCGATTTGTTCGGTAAAAACTCTTTTTTGATCTTCTCTTGGAGAGTAATCGTAGTGATAGTCAAGCCCAGCTTCTCCAACGGCAACTACTTTCGAATCTTCTAATAGGTCTTCAATACCTTCAATACCTTTTCGCGCTTCATGAGGATGAACTCCAGCGGTTGCCCATACATCTGGAAATATCTTTGCTTTTTCCATGGCAGTATGGCTAGTTTCAAGATCTGTGCCTACGTTTATAAAACCTACAACTAGCGCTTCTCGTGCTCGAAGAATTTCTTCTTCAGAGTTTTCAGAAAGGTGACAATGATTGTCGAACCATTCAATCATCTAAATCCAACAAATTCATGTCTACTTTTTTGAAAAGTGGTTTTGGTTTTTCGATTTTCTTTCCATATTCAGGTTCTTTTCTTTGCCAAGAATCGACTGTGCCGAATACGTCATTGAGCGACTCGGTCGAGAAAGGTAAATAAGGTGCTAAACAAACACGCACACCAGCTATAGCTGACAAGGCTGTGCCTAATACAGTGGCTGCTCTCTCAGGGTCTGTCTTTGAAAGTTTCCACGGTTCCGTCGAATTTAGATAAACATTAACTTCAGCTGCTCCTGACATTGCTTTTCGTAAAGCAGCTCTTAACTCCGACTTATCAATGTCTTCAGCCACTTCTTCTACGATCTGGTCGATTCCAGAAAGTAAAGCTAGGTCTTCACTATTTCTAAGTTCCGGCGATGGAATTTCTGCGTCACAGGAGTTATAAATCATTGACAAAACTCTGTTGACTAGATTCCCCCATGTGGCTACTAGCTCTTCATTGATTCGTCGACAAATCTCTTCAACTGTCAGTTCAGTGTCACTTTGTTCAGGAAAAGAAGCTGCCAATGCGTATCTAAGAGAATCCGCTTCAAAAACCTCGAGGCTCTCGGTGATTGTTAAACCTACCCCTCGGCTAGCGGAGGCCTTGCCTCCTTTAAACGTCACATACTGATTCGCTGGAACATTACTGGGTAAATTTAAATCTCCATAACCCATAAGCATTGCGGGCCAAATAATGGTGTGAAAAGGAACATTGTCTTTGCCAATAAAATAGACCGAACGGCTATCAGGATTTGACCACCACTTTTTCCAATCATCTTCCGAACCATTATTTTTTGACCATTCTTTAGATGCAGAAAGATACCCGATGACTGCTTCAAACCAGACGTAAATTTTCTTGTCTTCACCTATTCCATCAATTGGAACTTCAACACCCCAATCCAAATCACGTGTAATTGCACGATCATGCAAACCCTCCTCAATCCATCCTTTTGAGAAATTCAAAACATGATTACGCCAACCCTCTCTTCCTGAAAGCCACTCAGAAAGTGGTTCTTGGAAATCTGACAATCTTAAATAAAAATGTTCGGTTTCTCTGAGGGTGGGTTCGCTTCCACTAATTTTTGAAACTGGGTTAATCAACTCTTCGGGATCTAAAGTCCTCCCACAATTTTCACACTGGTCACCTCTGGCTTCAGAATATTCACAATGTGGACATACTCCTTCTATGTATCTATCCGGCAAAAACCTTCCAGCGTCTTCATCGTAAAACTGTTCTGAAGAACGCCTGTCGATATGGCCTTTCTCAAAAAGTTTCGTGAAAACGTCGTGCGTGACCTTTGCATGATTTTCAGTTCCAGTGGAAGTGTACAAATCCCAACTAATAGCTAGTTTCTTCCAATTATCTAAAAACTCTTCATGGTACCTGCCAACAATCTCACCTGGCGTAGTTCCTTCTGAGTCTGCTCTTACTGTGATTGGAGTGCCATGAACATCAGATCCACTGACCATCAATACTTCGTTACCAGCAAGTCTTTGAAAACGGGCAAACACGTCAGCTGGGAGATATGCACCTGCCAAATGCCCTAAATGACGAGAACCGGAAGCATACGGCCAAGCAACTGCGACAAGAATTGGTACTGGATCGGTTTTGTTTGTCATCAGTGCCGAGGTTACCTCAATCTTTGGTTAAGCCCTTCGCTAATCTAAATCTGTGTACAACTTATAGGCTCTTCTTTTAGAAACGCCTAGTTGTCTTGAAGCCTGATCTGATGCATCTCGTGCAGACAAACCTAAACCTCTGGATTCGCGAAGAAGTATGCTTATGTTTTCATCAGAGATAGTGGTTTTATGGTCAGAGCCTTCTATCACTATGACCACCTCACCTTTAGGTGGCGATTTGTAATGCTCTGTTGCATTCTTTAGCGAACCACGCCAAACCTCTTCGTGGAGTTTCGTCAATTCTCTTACTACAGCAACTAGGCGTTCATCTCCTAAATGTTGACGCAGATCTTTAAGTGTTGCTGGGAGGCGCTTCGGAGATTCGAATAAAATGACGGTTCTTTCCTCAACTGTTATCTCTTTGAGAATTTCTTCCCTTTCTTTTCCCTTTCGCGGAATGAATCCCTCCATTACCCACCGTTTAGTTGACATCCCACTAACAACTAAAGCAGCCAATACCGATGATGCGCCAGGAATCACAGAAACATTAAAACCATTTTCTATGACTGCTCTTACAAGTTCTTCACCTGGGTCTGAAATGCCTGGAGTCCCTGCGTCACTAACCAAAACAACGGTGTAGCCACTCCTAATTTTTTCAACTATCTTGGATTTTTTTTTGAATTCCGTATGATCATCAACTCTGATCAACTTCTTACTTTCCACTCCTATCAGGTTCAAAAGTTGGCCTGTTCTTCTCGTATCTTCACAGGCAATCAAATCTGCAGTCTCGAGCGCTTCTATTGCACGTTTTGACAAATCAGAGAGATTGCCTATGGGGGTAGATACCAGAAAAAGAGCTCCTTCTTCTTCAGCCTCAGACATTGAAACGGAATTCCATGACATCGCCATCCTCAGGTTTATAATCTTTACCTTCGCTTCTTACAAGGCCTGCTTCCCTAGCTTTTAGCCATGAACCTTGTTCAAGTAACAACTGCCATTCGATTGTTTCGGCTCTAATAAATCCTTTCTGGAAATCAGTATGAATTCTGCCTGCACATTCAGGGGCATTTGAATTTTCTCTGAAAGTCCAGGCTTTGCTTTCCTTTTCTCCAGTCGTAAAAAACGTTCTCAAACCTAAAAGATGATATGCAGAACGAACGAACTTCGACAGGGCCCCTTCTCCTAGACCTAGTGCCTCTAACATTTCTGCCTGCTCTTCGGGAGTTAGTAAAGCGGCTTCAGACTCAAGTTGAACGCACATACCTATGACCTCTTGACCAGACAATTCTGCAATTACTGGTTCTAATATTTGATTTGTTTCCTCTACTTGATCTTCACCCATATTTACAACAGCTAAAACCGGTTTGTCGGTCAATAAAAAGAAATCAGACAGTAACTCTCTTTCTTCAGACGTCAGGTCACTTTTATAAATCGGAACTCCTTCATCAAGCTGTTCTGAAGCATGTTTCAAAGAGTCGAGAATCTGACCAATAGATTTGTCCGCTCTCGCCGCCTTTTCAATTTTTGATAACTGTTTTTGAGTGGTTTCTAGATCCGCTAGCGCCAATTCCACTTCTACAATTCTCAAGTTCTCAACAGGATCTGTTGGTCCCGGGACATCACTGTCTGAAAATGCCCTGAGTACAAAAACAATTGCATCAACTTCCCGTATACCTGCGAGGAAACGATTCCCTAAGCCTTCCCCCTTAGCTGCACCTTCCACTAGTCCACCAATATCGGTGAATTGAATGGTTGCCGGTACAATTTTTTTTGAATTGCTCATCTCTCCTAGAAGACTCAGCCTGCTGTCAGGAACGCGGGCTACTCCTTCATTTGGATCTGTAGTAGCGAAAGCGTAAGGTGCCGCTAAAGCACCGCCTCCCGCTAAAGCGTTATAAAGCGAAGACTTACCGGCATTGGGTAAACCAACAAATCCAAATCTTTCCATTAAAAGCCCCTAAAAAAATACAAATCAGATAATTAGACTACGGCAAGGATAAGGTCTCTGCTCCCTAATGAGGTAGCCTGCCGTTATGTCGAAACGCACAAGTAAAAAGAAAACCAATGCAAGACGCAAAAAAGCTAACCACGGTCGTAAACCAAATGTGGGTAGAAATAGCTAATTGAAAAAATTTTTTATCAATAAATTGTTTACCTGATGAACAACTTCCGCTCGTTTCTTATGCCGATCTTTGCAGTAGCACTTGCTATCGCTACAGGAGCAATAATAATCGCCCTCTCAGGTTCCTCTCCTGTAGATGCTTACAAGGCTCTAATAGAGGGATCATTGAGTGACTCAAAAAGCATTGGAAGAACCCTGGAAAAAGCTACGCCTTTAGTTATGGGAGGCCTTGCTGTGGCTTTTGCTTTCAAGGCTGGACTTTTCAATATTGGAGGTCAAGGTCAGCTGGTTTTCGGTGCCCTAATTGCCGGAGCTGTTGGGTATGGAATTACAGGTCTCCCATGGATAATTCACACACCACTAGCGCTCCTAGCTGGTGCAATTGCAGGGGCAATGTGGGGAGCTATACCAGGAATTCTTAAAGCGAGCCGAGGCGCCCATGAGGTAATCACGACTATCATGTTAAATTTTGTTGCCCTGAATATGACTGACTGGCTCGCATCAAAGGTTTGGAGAGAAGAAGGCGTCATAGTTAGGACTCCCCATATTGAAAGCAGCGCTGAGATACCTAGGTGGGGTGAACTACCTACTGGCTTCTTCTTAGCTGTAGTTATTGCTTTCGCATGTTGGTATTTGTTGCGTAGTACGACTTTTGGCTTTGAAATAAAATCCGTGGGGCTAAATCCAAATGCTGCTAGTTACGCAGGTATCTCAGTTAAAAAAATCATCATCATGACTATGTCAATTAGCGGTTTACTAGCGGCTCTCGGTGGAGCAATTGAGACTCAAGGAGTTGTCGGGAGATATGAGCCAGGATTTAACGCCGGGCTCGGGTTTGAGGGCATAACTATCGCTCTTCTGGCTAGAACCCATCCCCTAGCTGTAATACCGGCTGCAGTTCTTATAGGAGCAATGGAAGCAGGCGGTTCAATGATGCAATTTAAAGCTGATGTCTCTCCAGAAATTACCGATATTATTCAGGCTCTAATTTTAATATTCGTAGCTACACCACTAGTTGTTAGATGGTTCTTAAGCCAGAAAGAAGCGAACGAGCTTTCCGTTTCGACTACTTGGGGTTCATAATGAGCGTGAATCAAACAAAAGATATTAAACAATTCTTTTTTAAAAAGAGATGGTGGGTTTTAACTGCTGTGCTTCTTGCGTTTTTTACTCTTTGGACAGCAGAATTTGAGCAGGCAAATACAACCTCTGTTCTAGTTAGCACTCTGAGACACTCAACCCCTCTGGTTCTTGGTGCAATGTGTGGCCTTTTGTGCGAACGGTCCGGTGTCATCAATATTGGAATTGAGGGACAGATGTTGATGTCTGCTTGGGGTGGTTTTATGGTTGCCTCTGCATCTGGCAGTCTACTAATTGGTGTCTTTGCGGGAATAGGAATAGGCATGATGATGGGAGGTGTATTAGCCGGTATTTCAGTGGGTTTGCGAGGTGATCAAATAATCGCTGGGACTGTAATAAATATTGCCGCTATTGGGATAACCAGCTTCTTTTTCTCTTTAGGGAGAACATTACCGTCAGGGAAAGCTCAAGTTATTAAACTTGGGCCTCTAGCGGATATCCCAGTTGCCGGAAGAGTTTTATTTTCAAATAAACCGATTACATTTTTAACACTCTTGATGATTCCAACTCTTTGGTTTCTTCTTTTTCGAACTAAATGGGGACTGCGTACCAGAGCCGTAGGCGAACATCCCAGCGCAGCAGAAACTGTGGGTATTTCTGTAATAGGCATGCGCTATTTTAATGTCATTATCGGAGGTGGAATTGCAGGTTTAGCGGGAGCTTACTTAAGTCTGGAAGCCGTTGGTTCCTTCGAACGCGGAATGACGAATGGAAAAGGATTTGTTGCTTTAGCTGTGATGATTTTTGGTCGATGGAATCCTATCGGAGCGTGGGGAGCTGCTCTTTTATTTGGCTATTCGAGTGCTATTCAAACCCAGTTTCAATTTAGGGATTGGTTGACAAACGACCCTCAATTTATCGGAATCATTCCTTTTGTAGTAACAATCGTTGTTCTAGCTGGATTCGTAGGGAGAGCTAGACCTCCTGCTTCTATCGGTCAACCTTATTCAAGGGAATAGTAGAATGCCATCAAACACTCTCGCACTTGAAGCAACTGGTATTTCAAAGACCTTCGGAAGTGTCAAAGCCAACGATCAAATAACCCTTGAAGTCAAAAAAGGCAAAATTCATGCTCTTCTCGGTGAAAATGGTGCTGGTAAAAGCACATTAGTTAATATTCTTTTTGGTCTTTACAAAGCTGATTCTGGAGTAGTCAAAGTGAACGGCAAAGCTGTCGAACTTGGCCGCCCTAAAGATGCAATTGATCGTGGAATTGGCATGGTGCATCAACATTTCCAATTGGTGCCCATTCTGACTGTTGCAGAAAATATCGTCTTAGGTAACGACCCAGCCAATAAGGCCAATGTAATTGATATCGAGAACGCTAAGGAAAAGGTCAGAGAGCTGGCAGAAAAGTACCAACTGGAGGTAGATACCGAGGCAACAGTAGAAGACCTGCCCGTCGGTACGCAACAACGAGTTGAAATTCTTCGTTCTCTTTACAGAAAAGCTGATATTTTGATCCTGGACGAACCTACCGCTGTTTTAACACCTCAAGAAACTGACCATCTTCTGCAGGTCCTTAAGAAGCTTGCTTCGCAGGGTGTTGCGGTAATTTTCATCACTCACAAGCTGAGGGAGGTTCTTGAAGTAGCCGACGAGGTTACTGTAATGCGTAATGGTCAAGTAGTAGGCTCTACAACTCCTTCAGAAACAGATGAGTCTGGTCTGGCCGAAATGATGGTTGGCCGTAGTGTGGTTCTTCGTGTATCTAAAGAAGCATCATCACCTGATGAAACAGTGCTCACTGTAAGAAACCTTTCCGTTAAAGACGATAGAAAACTTCTAGCGGTAAATGACCTGTCTCTTGAAGTCAGATCAGGTGAGATTTTTGGCATAGCTGGCGTTGAAGGCAATGGGCAAAGAGAACTTGTCGAAACCATCACTGGATTGAGGAATATAAATGCGGGAGAAATTTTTATTGGTGAAACTTCGATAACCGAATTTTCACCAAGACAAATCAGTGAATTGGGTGTTGCACATATTCCTGAGGATAGAGAGAAACACGGATTAATTGGGTCACATTCAGTTGCAGACAATTTAATTCTAAACAGGTATTACAAATCTCCTTTCTCAAATCGCGGGATCCGCCAGCAAAAAGCGATTGCTAGCTACGCCAAAGAAATGGTTGAAAAATTCGATATACGTACACCCAGTATTGAGACACCGTCAAGTTCTTTGTCGGGTGGAAACAAACAAAAAGCTATTGCCGCTAGGGAGTTCTCTCATAACGCCAGACTTTTAGTTGCATCTCAACCCACTCGAGGTATTGATGTAGGAAGTATCGAGTTCGTCCATCAACAGTTGATTAAACAAAGAGATCAAGGATTGGCTGTTCTTTTGGTTTCTGCTGAATTGGATGAAATTCTTAGCCTTTCGGATCGTATCGGTGTCATATATCGCGGCCAATTAATCGTTACTGCAAACGCTGCGGATCTTGATCGGAATAGAATCGGTCGAATCATGACAACTGGTTCAGATATAACTTGAAAATATGAGCATTGAGATTGACCTAAGTGGAAATGTCGCATTGGTAACTGGTGCAAACAGTCCAATAGGTTTAGCCGTTTCTTCTGAGCTTAAAAAAGCAGGAGCAGACCTAGTTCTCGCCACTCACAATAACGACGACAATGTAAAATCCTTCATAAATTCTATTCCAGCGACAATTCTGAACGCAGATCTTCGAAATCCTCAAGAGGTTGAAAAACTTATCTCTGAAACTTTTGACATAAACAAACAGTTAGACATTATTGTCAATAACGCCGCTCTTCAAAATGTTGAAAACCTTAACGAAATAGATTCAGACAGTTGGGACGCTGTCTTGGAGACCAACCTCAGAAGTATTCATCTTCTGATGCGTGCAGCAATACCAACTTTAGAAAAAAGTAACAATGCTTCAGTTGTGAACATAGCTTCAATTGAAGGTCACCATCCCGCCAGAGGCCATTCGCATTACTCGACAAGCAAAGCTGGTTTATTGATGTTGACTAAATCAGCTGCTCTCGAGTACGCGGATTTTGGAATCAGAGTAAATTCTGTTTCCCCTGGACTGATTGATGATGGAAATCTGAAGGAACGTTGGCCTGAGGGGCTAAACAGGTGGTTGGATTCTGCGCCGCTTAGAAGGGTGGGGTCTCCTAAAGACGTGGCTAATGCTGTGGTTTTTCTATCATCCCCTATGGCAAGTTGGATAACCGGATCAGATTTAGTAGTAGATGGTGGCGTCTCGACTAGTTCAACATGGTGATCAATTGTCAAAATTGATTCGAGTTAATTCATAAATTTTTTCTTTACTATCTGGCCAGCCTTTAAGCAATTCTTCTCTATCTGCTAACTGAAACATTTCTTGCGAATAAGGAGGAGCCATCGTGGTTCCTAATAACGTCCACTCTCCTGTTGTTTTCGAACCCTGCCAAACTCCCGGTTCAACAATTATCTGCGGTCGATGTCCGGAATCAAGATCTGAACCCAGAACTGGTTCCTCAACTTTTCCGGAAGAATCCAGCAAAAGCATTTTTGCGGGTGCCCCAGCGTAGTAGTGATACACCTCAACTGATTCCAGTTTGTGCATGGCAGAAAAATTATTTTCAGTCAACAAATAATAGATGGCTGTCGAATTTTCGTCTTTGAAAGTTTGTGCCCACATGCCGCCTTCGAGCGGCAAGGGCTCAAGACCTAGGATGTTCGATATCTCCTCTGAGGTCTTTTCATTATCTGACATCTTTAAACCCCAGCCAGTCTGAAAGCTCTTTCTCTTACTTCTCGTAGAGCCCTTTCCTCATCAATTGTTACCAAATCTCCTTCGGATAGAACTTTAGAGCCACCTATCCAAACATCTGTGACTTCCCTATTAGCTCCAGACCAAACTAGGTGAGCCAAAGTTTCATTTAGATTAGTCGATGGAGTGAAAGTGCTGTAGTTGGTATCGATTCTTATCATGTCTGCTTCCCAACTGGTTTGCAGACTTCCCACTCGCTCCAGACCGACAGCTTTTGCAGATTCCCGAGTAGCCATTCCCAAGGCTTCAAATGGTGTTACTAAAGTTGCGTCGAGGCTGTTAACTCTTGCTAGAAGTCCTGCAATTTTAACTTCCTCCCACAAATCGAGCGTGTCATTAGAAGCCGGTCCATCTGTCCCCAGCCCCACTATTAAACCTTTCTCAAGCATTTTTTCTATAGGTGCTATTCCGGAGCCAAGTTTCATATTACTAACAGGGCAATGGGCCACAGATACATTTGCATCAGCTAAAAGTGAAATGTCATTGTCGTTGACCCACACACAATGGGCAGCTAAAACTTTTCCGTCTAATATTCCGTTTTCGCTAAGAATTTCAACGATACTTTTACCATGCTCAGACTCAAGTCGAGAGCTTTCCTCCCGTGTTTCTGCAAGGTGAATATGAAACAGTAGGTCAAGCGACCTTGCAAACTCAGCTAACTCAACACATGCTGGTATACCCAAATCATAAGCTGAGTGTGGGCCTATGCCTACGGTAATTTTTCCTTCTGGGTTATGGTGGCGATTATAGAAATCTGTGAAATTTTGAAGTCTTGACTCTGAGTATGAAGATTTAAACACCCCGGGTGTCATAATCAATCTTGCCCCTGAGGTTTTTGCAGCTTCTACTATGGCTTCCTCGAAAAGATACATTTCGCAGCTACTTGTAACCCCTGCTCGAAACATTTCCGCAGAACCTAAAGTCATACCCCAATAAGCATCATCCTCATTCATTTTTCCTTCGCGCGGCCACATTGCTTCAGTAAGCCATCTTCCTAATGGCAGTCCATCTCCCGCTCCCCTAACTAAAGTCATAGGCGTATGGCAATGGGCATTTACTAAGCCCGGCATCAAAAGGCCGCCTATTTCATTGACTTGTAAATCCGTTTCTTCTTCATCTCCTAGACGCCCAACCCAAGCAATTTTTCCTTCTTCGACGTCTATTACACCCGGGGAATAGATACTGCCATTGGCATCACACGTAACAATAATGTCGGCGATGTAACGTTGCGACTGCATAAAAAAAGGTTAGTTGACAAAACAGATTTCTTTACAAATTTAAACAGCATTCGTTTTTTTATCATTTAAGTACTATTCTTCGAAGACCTATCGAATAAGGACAAAATGTCAAGACGCAAAAGAAATGACAAAAGGAGTCTTAGCGACGAACTGAAATGGTGGGATACCTTCCCTTGGTGGGGAATCGCTATAGTCGCCATTCTTTCTTGGATGGGCTATCAGATAGTAACTAAAGACAGCTATGACTTGGCTTGGGACAGGGTGATCCCAGGCATAAGTATTACTATCACAGCAACCCTTCAAGCTTTTGCTATTGCTTTAGCTTTAGGACTCTTAGCTGGGATGGGCCAACTTTCTAAAAATGTAATATTTCGAAACTTGGCTCGGACATACGTTGAATTTATTCGCGGCATTCCGATACTTCCCCTCATATTTACCGTTGCTCTTGTCCTGCTCCCTCAGCTTCAGAATGCACTGGGTTTCAAACTTTCATTTCAGATGAGAGCGACTGTGACTCTTGCTTTTATCTACGGAGCGTACATGGCAGAAATTTTTAGAGGGGGTATTCAGTCAATTGCTATCGGCCAAGTAGAAGCAGGTAGATCGCTTGGACTAAGTAGACGTCAGACTATGAATTCAATTGTCTTGCCACAAGCAATGAGAGCGATCATCCCACCTCTAGGAAACGATTTTATTGCAATACTAAAAGATACTTCCCTGCTTTCAGTTTTGGGAGTTCTTGAAATCACGCAGCGAGCCAGACAGTTTTCAGCCAGTACTTTCAAATTTCGAGAAGGTTACTTTGTTTTAGCTTTCATATATCTAATCCTTACGCTCGGTCTCAGCTTACTTTTAGGAGTTCTCGAAAGAAGAATGACCCGTGATGACAGAGGTGTTCGAAGCAATAGAGGTATTGACTGATGATCTCAATTAAGAATCTTTCTAAAACCTTTAACAAAAATATTCATGCAGTTAAAGATGTGGACTTGGAAATAGATGAGGGTGAAGTGGTAGTGATCGTTGGACCAAGTGGATCAGGAAAATCCACAGTCCTTAGGTGCATAAACAGACTTGAGATCCCAACTAAAGGATCAATATCTATCGATGGAGTAGAACTGACGGATCCGGAATGTGATATTGACACAATTAGGGCTGAAGTGGGAATGGTGTTTCAACAGTTCAACCTATTCCCTCATTTAACGGTGAAAGAAAATATCTGTTTAGCTCAAAGAAAAGTAAGAAAACGAAGCAAAAGTGAGTCTAATGAAATGACTATGAAACAGCTTTTAAGAGTAGGGATTCCCGATAAAGCAGACTCTTATCCGCGTCAACTATCGGGTGGACAACAACAAAGGGTAGCTATTGCTAGATCATTAGCGATGGAGCCAAAAATTATGCTTTTTGATGAACCTACTTCAGCATTAGACCCTGAAATGGTAAAAGAAGTTCTGGATGTGATGCTTGAACTTGCCTCTGAAGGAATGACCATGGCAGTGGTTACGCATGAAATGGGTTTTGCCAAAGCGGCTGGTGATCGTTTAGTTTTTATGGATGAAGGAATGGTTGTTGAAATAGGTCCACCTGGTCAAGTTTTTGAAAATCCTGCTGAACAAAGAACTAGGGATTTCTTCGACAAGATTCTTTACTGACCCTTCTTCTTTTTTTGTTTCCGACTAATTAGATAGACTTAAGCATGACTAGTGAAAATTCTGACTTTAATGAATCTGGTTTCTCGGAACTTGTTACTAAAGGTCCAAAAGTTCTTCTACACGACCATCTTGATGGAGGCCTTCGCCCGTCCACGGTTATTGACCTAGCTGATATCTCCGGATACGAAAAACTGCCATCAAATAACGTTGAGAAATTATCACAATGGTTTCATGAAGGTGCCAACCGAAGAGATCTGAACTTGTACTTAGAAACTTTTGACCACACAGTGGGGGTAATGCAGGATGAATACTCTTGCAACCGCGTTGCCAGAGAGTGTGCAGAAGATCTCGTTGAAGATGGCTGTGTCTATGCAGAAATAAGGTTTGCACCATCCCTTTTTACTGATCAGGGACTATCCATTTATGAAGTTATAGAAGCAGTTTTGTCTGGTTTCCATGAAGGATCATCAGGAACCAAATTAACTATAAGAACTATTATTACCGCTATGAGAACCAGCAATGACTCCAAAACGATCGCCGAAGCTGCTGTCAACTTTCGCGATAAAGGTGTCGTTGGTTTTGATATTGCTGGACGTGAAGTCGGATACCCGCCAACAAATCATTTAGAGGCATTTCAGTTCCTCCAACGTGAAAACTTTCACTTTACAATCCATGCTGGTGAAGCATTTGGGTTGGCTTCCATCTGGGAAGCTGTCCAATACTGCGGAGCGGAACGTTTAGGACATGGAGTAAGAATTATTGACGACATTGAACTAGATTCTTCAGGAAAACACATTCTTGGGAGCCTGGCTTCCTTCATCAGAGACAGAAGAATTCCTTTGGAGTTATGCCCAACGTCCAATGTGCATACAGGGGCAGTTCAATCATTACAAGAACACCCTATTGAGCTGCTGAAAGACTTGGGCTTTAGAGTTACCGTTAATACTGACAACAGGCTGATGAGTGACGTTTCGATGACTTCTGAGTTGCTTTCGTTAAATAAAACTTTTGGCTGGACCCTTGATGACTTTTCTTGGCTTACAGTTAACGCTATGAAAAGTGCTTTTCTTCCCTTTGATGAAAGAATTGACTTAATTGAGAATGTTATTAAACCAGGCTGGAGAAAACTTTCCTAAAACTCTCTCATAGTTATAGGTAACTGAGATTAATTATGACAACTGCTTCAGAATCAGAATCACGTCGAATAGTTGAAAATGCAGGAATTCCTGTTTCGAGGTGGAGGGTTGCAAGCGATCTTGATGAAGCTATAAAAGCAGCTAAGGAAATCGGTTTTCCTAATGCTTTGAAACTTAATGGCCCCTCTATCGCCCACAAAACTGAACAAGGATTTGTGAAACTCAACTTGAAGACAGAGGCTGACTTTTTAAATGCTGCTGAGGAACTTCTAGGAAATAAAATTGGCGGCAGTAACCTACTCGTTACAGAGATGCTCTCGGGTTCGCGTGAAGTTATTGCAGGTGTAGTGAGGGATCCTCAATTCGGTTCTTGTGTGATGTTTGGATTTGGCGGGATATTGGCTGAAGCCATAGCGGACGTTGAATTCAGACTCGCTCCAATTAATTCTTATGACGCAAGGGATCTAATTTCCTCATTAAAAACAACCGAACTTTTGAAAGAATTTCGTGGGGAAAAAGCTCTTGATATTGATGCAACAATTGATTTACTCATAAAGCTAGGTGATCTAGCAGAAGATGAAAAAATTTTATCGATTGATTTAAATCCATTGATTCTTGTTGACGGCGTACCTATAGCAGCTGACGCTCTTGTTGAATTAAAAGAGGAGTCAACATGACTATGAATCTTGAGTATCTTTTTGAGCCTAGAGGAGTCATAGTCACTGGGGTTTCGAGTCATCCTGGAAAATTTGGTTTTGTGGCTCTTCATAATATTCTTTCATGCGGCTACAAAGGGAGAGTTTTCGCTTTTGGACGCGAAGAAGCGACGGTTCTTGAACAAAAAGTAATTACTTCTTTTGACTCAATCCCTGCAAATGAAGCTGACCTGATGATTTTGTGTACACCTGTAGGGGCGAACGAGGAGTTGCTTAGAAAAGCATCCGAAAAAGGTGTAAAGGCAGTTTTTTGTGCCGCCGGTGGATATTCAGAAATAGGTGATGAAGGTTTAAAAGCCGAAAAAAGACTTGTCACTTTAGCAGCGGAATTGGATCTCGTTCTTGTCGGTCCCAATGGTCAAGGAGTCGTGTCTCCACCCGCTGGTCTTTGTGCTCAAATTGTTGCACCTTACGCTCCAAAAGGACGTATAGCTGTGGTCTCTCAGTCGGGTAATTTTGTTTCAAGTTTTCTGAACTATGCGAATCAGACCGGTATTGGGATAAGCAGATCAGTCTCAGCTGGTAATGCTGCTGCAACAGAAATAATTGATTTCCTTGAATGGTTTTCTATTGACCCAGCTACAGATGTAGCTCTCTGCTATATAGAGGGCTTAGAGAAAGGTCGAGATTTCTTCGAAAGAATTAAAGAGATAACAAAGAAATTACCAATTGTGCTCGTAAAGGGTGGAATCACTGTGGGCGGTCAACGAGCAGCTGCATCTCATACTGGTTCACTCGCTAGTGACTCGAAGATCTTTGAAGGAATGACAAGGCAGGCTGGTGTAACGCGTGCCCCAGATATCGAGTCAGCTTTTGAAATTGCCGCAACATTTGCCACACAACCTCTACCTAACGGCTCTCGTACGCTTGTTCTGACAACAGCAGGCGGGTGGGGTGTAGTGGCTGCAGATGCTATTAGTCAGAGTTCTGAATTAGTTTTAGCTCCCCTTCCAAATGATCTGAAGGAAACAATCAATAAATTACTGCCTCCGCGGTGGAGTAGAAATAATCCCGTCGATTTGGCAGGAGGTGAAACTAGGGACACAATTCCAGAACTTCTCTCGGTAGCTTCCAAACATCCAGAGATTGATTCGATAATTCAACTTGGACTTGGCATACAAGGAAATACTGCGAATCTTGTGCGCACTGGAAAGTTTTATCCGGAACACGGTCTTGAGAGGATTGTCAACTTTCATGAACGACAAGAAAAAAGATATGCGGAGGCTTCAATTGAAGTTTCTTTGACTTCCGGTAAACCAGTTTTAGTCGCCTCAGAACTCGCAGCTACCCAACCAAATAACCCGATGGTCAAAACCATCCGTGACTCAGGCCGTTTATGTTACGTATCAGCAAATAGGGCTGTATCAGCTCTCGACCATCTTGTTAGATACTCAGGTTGGAGAAATCAAAGCAACTGACTTTTCTATGATAAATCTGTTAGCTAAATTGTCTTACAGTGATTGACCACGTATTTTCCGATGCAATAGGTGCTTTGAGAGACTCTCTGGAGTCCGCTCGTCTCGAGAGGCAAAATTTGGAGGAAAGTTTTTATACTGACCTTTTAATAGGTAATACGTTTTGGAGGGTAAGTTACGGATTACCAGGTGAGGGAAAGCCACCCCGCATACATTGTGATATCGCACTCGAATGGCCAACTTGGTCACAGACTTCTTACAGGCAATGGTGCCAAGATGGAGAATTAGGAGAGCCCATAGAAATACTTGTCGGTTTAGTTCTGAGACTCCAGCGTCTGGCAAGTAAGCCAGACCCACAATTATTCCTAGATAACCTACCTTCAAGTAATCCGAAGTTGGAGAACAGCACGTTTGAAAAATCTGGAACCACCTTGGAGACTATCTATGAAGCCAACAGCGAGAATACGATCGATGAGCCGGAGTGGGCAATCGAAGTATCTTATGAAGGAAGTTATGAATTGAGTTCAAAGGTTCTTGAAGATATCTCGGAATTAGACCTTCATTTCAGCCAGCTAGGAACTTGGGTTTCTAGTTCTTTAGTAGCTCTTGGTGACTTAAGTTTCGAATTTTTAAACGAGTGACCCAGTATCTAAAAAAATTATTTTCATATTCCCTCTTCTAGGCCTCTGTTAAGTGACAACAAGTCTTCAAACTCTGGAGGCCGATTTTCTGCCTTAGCCTGAAAAGCTTCTTTCATGTCACCTGGTTGGAACATACCTGACTGCCAAGTAGCTATGTAATTCAGAGAGTCAGAGGTTGAATGGTCTCTTGAATATGTAATCATTTCTTTTGAGCCCCAGATAGCTAATGGTGATTTTGAAGCAATTTCTTCCGCTATCTCCATAACGCCGTCTAAAAGAGAGGCTTGATCAGAGAAAACTTCATTCACCAAACCAACAGATTTTGCTTCATTTGCCTGCATTCTTCTTCCTGTATATGCGAGTTCTCGACACACTCCCTCAGGTATAAGTTTTGGAAGTCTTTGAAGAGTCCCTACGTCAGCTGTCATACCGATATTTATTTCTTGTATGCAAAAGAAAGCGTCCTCGGATGCATATCGCATGTCGCACGCTGTAACCATGTCAACTGCGCCTCCTATGCAACCACCTTGTATAGCAGCCAATACAGGTATTCGCGCTTTCTCTAAACAGTTGAAGGAATCCTGGAGATGAAGAGCGTTCTCGCGAAGATTGGCTCTAACTCGTCCTACCTCTGCTTGCGACTCCCCTGATCCCATTGAAAAAACCGCAAGGTCCATGCCAGCTGAAAAATGTTTTCCCGTTGAAGCTAGAACAATCACTCTCGCTTCCCCACTGGAATTGATTTCACCGATAACTTTTGGCAACTCGGACCAAAAAGCTGGAATCATGGTGTTTAGTTTTTCGCCTCTGTTCAAAGTAACAGTTGCGACACCTTTTTCTATTAAGACATCGAAACATTTGTATTCATTCATGAGACTAAGCTAGCTGAGAGTCACACTCATCACGACAATTGGACAGCTATAAGAGGCGTTCTACTATTTTTTTTGGATCTTTTTCAATTCGCGGGCCAAGACTAGTAATCACTTCTGAAGCCATTCGAGAACCTATCTCTGCACACTTATCAAAAGGCAACTTTCGGCTCATTCCAAAAATTACCCCACTGGCAAATATGTCACCCGCTCCTGTGCTATCAACCACACCTTTGACTGGGAATGCATCAATTTCAATTTTTTTAGAGTCTTTCACCACCACTGATCCTCTGGCGCCGAGTGTTATGAATGCGACATCTACGTTTTTTGAAACTTTTTCGATTGCTTCGTCTAAATCTTTAGTCATGTAGAGAGCACAAATTTCTTTTTCGTTACAAAAAATATAGTCGACAAATTCTTCTAAAAGTCCAAGCCAATCCTCTCGGTGTCTCTCTACACAAAAAGTGTCTGACAATGCAAGAGCAACTTTACGGTTTGATGCTTTGGATATCTTCATAGCTTTACGTATGGCTCTTTTGGAATCATCCGTGTCCCATAAATATCCTTCGCAATAAAGAAGTTTAGAAGAAGCAACTAATTCTTGGTTTATATCTTCTGAAGATAGGTACGCAGATACGCCGAGAAAAGTACTCATTGTTCTCTGAGCGTCAGGAGTTACTTGAATTAAGCAGCGTCCTGTGGGCAAATCTTCGTCCATGTCGCAAGAAAAATTAACTTCGGCTTTCAGCATTCCTTCTCTAAACACTTGGCCGAGGTGATCATCTGAAATCTTGCCGATATAGGATGCTGATCCACCCAATTGAGCGATACCCACCATCGTGTTGGCCGCCGAACCTCCTGCCATTTCTGTACCCGCTGGCATGACTTCATACATTTCGGCGGAACGTTCTGCACTTATCAAACTCATCGACCCTTTGATCAAATTTTGTTTTTCGACGAAAGACTCTTCGACTTCAGCTATCACATCAACTATTGCGTTACCCACGCCCACAACATCAAAAAGTTTTTCATTTTCTTTATTTTGAATCATTTCAACTTTCTAGAGAAGGCAGATGGCAAGTGTGGAAGTTATAAAGTTTAAGAACCTATTTTGTGTAACTTATTATTTCAAATGAACCTTGGAAGTCAATAATTTTAGTTTGCAGATGGTGAACCCTACCGTTGGGATCAATTATTTCACAATCGAAAAGTTCCCCTGGATGAGCTACTCTAATTTCTGGTGCACATTCAATTTTATTTTTTACACCCAAATCTTCATCCAGTCTCTTTTTTACTTGTTCAGCCAATTGGATGGCTTGTATGATTTTTATTCTCGGATTGACAGTAAACGAATTAGTCACGTCAGGCCCTATCACCGAAACTGAGATCTCTTTTCCAGAAACTTGCAGAGTGCAGAAAACGGTGCCTAAATCTTCATTGACGTGTTCAGGGCAGCTGACTTCAGTAACCAAATGAGAGTAAGACGGAAGTAAAACTTCTGGAATTGCTTCCTCTATGATTTTAAATTCCAGATTATTAGAGCTTGAAGTGCAATTTGATAAGAGTGTGAGGGTCACAAGAATTTTTAATGACCTAATCACAGAAATCCTTACTTTATTTCCCTAGCAAAATCCAAAGCTTCTTTCCATGAGGCCTTGTTTTCCATCAAGGACTTGAACTGCATTACATGTCTTGGCCGGTTGATTCCTAACACTGCTTTTAGTCTTCCTTCATTTCCGTATATTGCCGTATAACGTCCTTCTTCAGGAGAATCTACTATTACCTCAAAGTCATCTTCTGGGTCACTGATACCAGCGAGTTGAATTTTTCTATCAAACTGGTCACTCCAAAACCATGGAATCGGAGCATATGGCTGCGCTTCGGCTTCTGTCTGTAAAAGCCTTAGTGCCGCATGTTTTCCTTGTTCCGCTGCATTGTCCCAATGCTCTAGTCTTATGCTCTTGCCGTAACCTCGATGGTACCAACGTGCTACATCGCCTGCTGCCACAATATTTGGTGCCGCCAAGCATGTTTGATCACAACAAACTCCATTTTCAATTGTCAAACCAGAGTTTTCTAACCATTCCGTGTTTGGAACTGCTCCAATTCCAACGATAACGAGATCTGCTTCTAATAGAGTTCCATCTCCAAGAAGCACTCCCTCAACTTGAGAATCACCTCTTATTTCTTGCACTTCGACGCCACATTTCAACTGAACACCATTGTTTGTGTGTAATTCTGAAATAACTTTTCCAGCTTCCTCTCCCAAAACATGCGAAAGAGGAACCTCCTGAGATTCGACGATCGTAACTTCAATCCCTAAAGCGGAAGCTGTGGCTGCGACTTCACAGCCGATGAAACCGCCTCCTACAACTACAACTTTTGGATTTCCCGATTTAAATGAATCGCGTATTTTTATACTGTCATCGAGACTTCTTAAAGTGTGGATACCACTGATTTTCTCGGTGTTAGGCAATTTTCTTGCTCTGGCTCCTGTTGCAATTATCAGAGCATCAAATTCCTCTACACCTCCTTTTACCTCTAGAGTTCGTGACTCGATGTCAAGGCTTGAAACCCTACTGTCTATTCGTATTTCAAGCTCAAGTTCATTGATTTTCTCCGTTGTTAATAAAGAGAGTTTTTCGGAAGTCATCTCTCCTTCTAAGAAACTCTTTGACAAAGGAGGTCTGTCATAAGCTATATGCGCTTCGTCACCTAAAAGTTTTATGTTTCCCTTAAAACCCTCTGATCTTAAAGCTTCAGCCGCTCTAACCCCAGCTAACGAGGCCCCTACAATTGTTATAGAACTGTGCATCGTCAACTTTCTTTTATGGTTAAGTCATTCCTCGATTGAAATTGCCTGCTTAGGACACCGTTGAACGCTTTCTTCAAGGTTGGATCTGCGATCTTCACTCGGTGTTTCATTCAAGACATAGAGAAAGTCATCATCTCTAACTTCAAATATGTCCGGGGCTATCTGCATACATATGGCGTTGCTTTCGCAAAGGTCAAAGTCGACTACCACTCTCATTTGAACTCCTTAATTTGTTCAACCAGTAAACGGCTGAACCTTCTCTGGGTGACTCTATATTAGGCAATTTTTCGACCCAAGTCTTACTGTTAAGGTTTTTCAGCTCCAACTATCCACATGGCAAAGTATTGTGCTCCTCCACCATAAGCATGTCCGAACGATTTTTTGGCTCCATCAACTTGGTGGTCTCCGGCCATACCTCGTACTTGTAAAGCTGCTTCAGCAAAACGAATCATGCCGGAAGCTCCAATGGGGTTAGAAGAAAGCACCCCTCCAGAGCAGTTGACAGGTAATTCGCCTCCCGAAAGACTTGTTGTGCCATCCTCAACCATTCTCCATCCGTGATCGAGTTCCGCAAAGCCCAAGCTTTCCAACCACATGGGTTCGTACCATGAAAAAGGCACGTAGATCTCAACGGCATCAATCTCTTTTAAGGGATTCGTTATTCCAGCCTGCTTAAAAACATCCGCTGCACATTGTCTGCTAGCGAGAGGATTGACTTCATCTCTTCCCGGAAAATTATTTGACTCTGAACGCATAGCAGTTCCATGGACCCATGCGACCGGGTTTTCTGCTCTATCTCCTGATACTTCGTTCCCTAAAACCATCGCACACGCCCCATCTGACGAGGGGCATGTCTCTGAATAGCGAATTGGATTCCATAACATAGGTGACTCAACAACTTCTTCGAACGTCAAATCATTTTGGTGTAAGTGCGCATAGGGATTTTTCAATGCATGTTGTCGATCTTTAAAGGCAACCATGCAGCCAATCAATTCCGGGGCCCCAGAACGACTCATGTACTGTCGGATAATTGGAGAAAAATAACCTCCAGCTCCAGCATTAATAGAAACAGAAAATGGCTGCGGTAACGAAAGCGCCCAAGTCGCGTTCGACTCAGATTGTTTTTCAAATCCAATTGTTAAAACTTTTTCATGCACACGGGATTGTATTAAAGAAGCCGCTACTAAGGCAGTGGAACCACCTACCGACCCCGCAGTATGAACTCTAAGTATTGGTTTTCCCACTGCTCCAAGAGCCTCCGCCAAATACAACTCCGGCATCATCACTCCTTCAAAAAAATCTGGAGCTTTACCTATGACCACAGCATCTATTTCTTTCCAATCCAACTGAGCATCTTCTAAAGCTCTGTATGCAGCTTCACGGCAAAGTCCAGCAATTGACACATCACCTCGTGTGGAGGAATACTTTGTTTGACCCACTCCCAGAATGGCTGTTAATTCTGCTGACATTATTCACCTTCCAAAATACATACAAGGTTTTGTTGAAGACAGGTTCCTGAAGTCGCATGTGCTAAGCCTCGGTCTACTTGACCTGAAATAATTCTTCTAGCTACTTCAGAAATACGTATTAATCCTGAAGCCATTGTTGTGTCAGAAGCGAGACAACCACCTGAAAGATTGACGAGAGTTTTCTCATTCAAACCAAACTCTTTTTCAAGAATAAACTCTTGAGTAGAAGTCATTGCGTGAATTTCAGCCAAGTCAAGCCGGTCAGTATTTATCCCTGCTTTTTCAGCTGCTAAAAAAGCCGAAGGCGCTCTTGTTAAATCTCTTACGCCCAATGTGTGTGGGTCCACCCTGTGGTCAATTCCTTTTATCCAAGCCGGTCTCTCACAAAATGATTTTGCTTTATCTTCCGCAGCCAAAATTATTGCACATCCCCCATCCGCAATTTCAGAAACATCACTTGCCCTTAAAGGATCGACTATCGCAGGTTCATTCATGAGGTTTTCAAATGAAACGTCTTTTGAGCTTCTAACCGCATTCGGATTGTCAAAACCATTCTTTTGACTTCTCATAGATATTTCGGCCATTTTTTCTAAGGTGATTAAGCCTTTATCCAGTAAAAGACGGGCTTGAAGGGCTGCTAATGAAAAACAATCAGGCCAAAGTGGAGAAACATAGTAGGGATCTAGCTGTGTGGCTAAAACATCAATTATCGACCCGGCAGAAGGTTTTCCATAACTATAAACAAGAGCGGTATCGACCTCACCTATTTGAAGCTTTACCCATGCTTCGTACAGAGCAAATGCTCCATCCATTTCAACGTGGCTCTCTGAAATCGGAGGAAAAGCACCAACTGAATCGAGAGTATGAACGAATGAAAATGCTTGTCCGGCTAAAAAGTCACTACTCCCAGAACAAGTAAAACCGATCTCTTCCTGTGTGACACCAGCTGAGTTTCTACACTTACTAATAAGATCAGCCATCAACTGCACTTCATTTACTTCACTTAAAGTTTTTGTTTGATAACTAGCGACAGAAACAACTGCTATATCTCGAAAACTATGGCTTTTACTCATTTCTTTGATCCCATGCGCGATTGCCGGCTTTTTCGATAGGAACTGAAGGTTCTCCAGTTGGTTCCCAATAAAGAATATTCTCAGCAGTGTTACCTAACTCTTCTTCTTTTTTCCACACGGCTTGAACGCGCATTCCAATATGAACTTCATCATTTTCACAACCAGCGACTAATCCTAAAAACCCCACGTTTGCGCCATCTAGGTGTATCCATGCACTGACATAAGGTATATCTAAATCATCTCTGCCTGGGATAGGTAGATTAGTGACGCAGAAATTTCCAACATGTCCTTTATCGGAAAGTTCAACACTTTCCTCTATTAAGGCACCATGCCGAGGATCAACTCCCCGCGGTGGCACAAAGACAGCCCCGTCAATAGGTGAACGGTGTCCCAAAATTTTCTTTTTTGAGTATGAACGTAAATATTCTTGCACCGGTGGACTTGGTACAAAATCATAAACAAGCTTTATAGGGCTTCTTACTGAACGGACTGGTTCTAATCCGCTTATTGACTCAGGAATTTCTATTTCTTCTGATAAAGATGCTGGTGATAGATTTGGATCAGTCATGCTAGGAATCAACTTCTTTAGTTTCCGGTATGAATCCCTCGAGATCTGCTATGTGACCTATACGCTCTTCCTTCCACTGGGCAATGACACGCATCCCAGTTTTCATCTCTGAAAATGAGTCTGCAATTACAGCATGCAGCATTGAAGTGTCTGATCCATCGAGTCTTATAAGCGCCAGTGCATGTGGGGTATCCCATGGAGATTGCGGGCGTGGAGGGTCAACCCAAGTCCAGGTTTCCACTACTCCGCTCTGCGACACTTCTACCATTTCTGTCAGCGGCTCACTTGAGACCGGGTCATACTCCAACGGGGGAACTAAAATACTCCCATCTGATCTCTTGATTCCAAATAAACGCTTTTCTCTCAACCCTGTCATAAAGGCGCCAATTACTTTTCCCGTTGTTCGCGTGAATGGGTATTCAACAGTCAGCTCAGCCTTAAGTGGCTCTTCAAATTCGCTCATTCTAAAGCTGTGGCTCCTTTAGATTTTAAAAGTCAATTACCTGTCTGATCACATCGGCATCACCCAAACTGCTCAATGCATCATTAACTTCATCTATTTTTATGCGTCGGGAAATCATCCCATCAAGATCCAACTTGCCTGACTTATAAAGACTCAAAAAACGATTGAAATCAGTTCTAACATCTGCACTTCCGTACATAGAACCAATCAGTACCTTTTCTGAAAAGAACATTTCAAAAGCTGAAAGCTCAAACATCTCATCTGGCCTGCCAACTCCCACTATGCAGCAAGTTCCGCCACGACGGGTCAGATCAAATGACTGTCTCATCGTCGAAGCTAGACCAATACATTCCAAAGTAAAATCAAAGCCCTCGCCGGAAGTTACTTCGGCTAGAGCCGCTGGAACGTCCTCAGGTGTGACTCCGTGCGTAGCTCCAAAAGCTTTTGCTCTTTCTAACTTTCCTTCATGGAGATCAACAGCAACGATTTCAGATGCCCCAGCTATTCTCGCTCCCTGTATAGCAGCAATACCAACTCCTCCGGCTCCTACCACCAAGACTGACGATCCTGGCGTGACCTTGGCTGTATTTAGTGCTGCCCCCACTCCAGTAGTTACACCACAACCTATCAATGCAGCTATATCTAGAGGGATGTCGTTATCAATCTTCACAGTAGCTATTGAGGGAACAATCGTTTCTTCGGCAAAGGTTCCGCACCCACAAAAGGACCCAATGACTCTATCCCCTTGCCTGAATTGTTGATTCACACCCATCGCCATTAATCCATTCATACATAGATTCGGCTGGTGCCTTCCTGTGCAGTGAGGACATGCACCGCAAGGAGGGGAAAATGCAATTATTACATGGTCACCTTCAGCTACATGAGAAACACCTTCACCAACTTCAAGTACGACTCCAGCACCCTCATGACCTAGCACTGTGCCAGGTTGAGTCGGAATGGTGCCATTCATGCCGGAAAGATCAGAATGACAGACTCCACTATGGGCTACTTTTAGTCTCACATCGCCGGGGCCAACATCTCTTAAAGTCACATCGTCAGCTATAACAAGCTGATCGGTTGGTACATTTTCCATGACCGCTGCAAACATCATTTCTCCTACAAGTAGTTTATTATTCAACGACCCTAACTCACGAAAGCTAGATATATGAAGCCGATCGCAAAAATTAATCTTTAAGGGAGTATGTTTTTCCCAGCACTGATTTATCGAAAAGAGCAGCATGTTTTTAGACATCGGAATAACTACTAATTTGTCTTTGGTTCCAAATCGGGTAACTGAATTAGCCGAAGCTGGGTTTGATGGGGTGTTCACTGCCGAATCTAATCGTGATGTATTTGCACCCCTTGTCTTAGCTGCCGAACACAGTGATCTTTACTGTTACACGAACATTGCATTGGCATTTCCCAGAAGCCCAATGCTTCTTGCCTGCACTGGTTGGGATTTGCAAAACTATTCACAAGGAAAAATGGCGCTTGGTTTAGGTAGCCAGATTAAGCCTCATATACAAAAAAGATATTCGGCGATTTGGGAGCGCCCTGTAACGCAAATGCGTGAAGTAATCGAATCAATCAAAGCTATCTTTGAGTGTTGGTCAGAAGGGACAGAGCTCAATTACCAGGGTGACTTCTACAAATTCAGTCTGATGACTCCTATTTTTGTTCCAGATTCAATGCAATGGAAACCCCCTCCAGTATGGCTGGCCGCGCTTGGTCCCTTAATGACAAAATTGGCTGGGGAACTTTCTGACGGTGTTCTTATACATCCCTTTAGCAGCCGAAAATTCCTTGATGAAGTAACCATTCCGGCCCTTACAGATGGCGCAAATAAATCTGATCGTGAAAAAAACCCTAAGCTCATTACGAATTCAATCGTGTGTTCTTATCGATCTGATGAGGAATACGAAAAAGCAATCAAGGGTGCAAAATTCAACTTGGCGTTCTATGGATCCACTCCTGCATATAAGGTGACGCTCGATGTACACGACTGGGGAGATCTGCAGCCCATTCTCAATCGTCTAACTAAAGAAGGCCGTTGGGACGAAATTTCTTCTGTTATAACTGATGAGGTGCTTCACACTCTGGCAGTTGTTGGCGAACCTTCAGAAGTTGGTCATCAACTAGTAGAGCGATTCGGCGATATAGCAGACAGAGTAGGCCTATCTGTTCCTTATGATGCACCTGTAGATCTGCTTGCTGACATCGTTCACCATGTGAAACTTAATTCCTCCAAGAAACAAAAAATTGACTAAGTTTTTTTAGCTACTAATAAAATTAGCTATCCGGTCCTTGGGGCGCCCAATTATTGCTTCTAACGGACCGTCGCCGTCAATTTTTCCCTTAACTACTAAAGGTCTTTGTAATAGTGCTTTTTGATTAGAGAGTATTTCAACCACTGCTTTTGAGTTTTTTACGTAGTCATCAGCCTTAAGTTCCATTTTTTTAAACTTTGAATCTTTCCTAACTAAATCCTCAACTGGGTCTTCAAGTCCTTTAGTGATTCGAGTCAGAAGCTTCTCATCTGGTGGCTCTTTCATATAAAGAACTACTTCTACCTCTACACCCATTTCCTCAGCGACCGCTAAGGCATTTGTAGAAGAGTTTCAATGGGGATTATGGAAAATTGTTATATCGGTCATTTTTAGACCTTAGCCCACTCTATGTGAGTGCGTATCAACGTTCTATTATTTTTAGTCCAGCCTTTTGAGGTTGCGTAATCGAGCATCGAAGCAAAACCCGTTGCCCATTTATCTTCGTTAGCATCAACGGCCAATTCCGTTATGAGTTCATTGCATAACCAAAGATGTTTTTCATCTATTACTTTATTTCCTTGTTGTAGCAGGTCTAATATTTTACAAATATCAATTACAGATCTAGGTTCAGAACACTGGATATGGAACTCTTTGAAGTCATTTGGATTTAGGAGCTTCACATTTGCATGGGTGTCGATGTCAAGAATCATGCTTTTTTAGTACCCTTTCCACTCCGGGTTTCTCTTTTCTTTAAATGAGACAACACCTTCTTTTGAATCATGTGTGGAGGCGTTAACTTCAACTGCCCAAGCTTCATATTCAGCTAATGTCACCCTGTCCACATCTAAGGATTTGTTGAGCATCCATTTTGTAAACATGTAACTGCGCGATGGCCCTTCCGCTAAACGCTCGGCCCATTCTCGTGATTTTGTTACAAGTTCTGCCTCTGGGACACTGCGATTACAAAGACCAAGTCGAAGAGCTTCTTCCGCTGAAACATCATCTGCAAAGAACATCAATTCTTTAGTTTTCTGGATTCCAATAAGTCGAGGCAAGATCCAAGCACCTAAACCATCAGGCACAAGTCCTCTTCGGGCAAAGATTTCAATAAAGCGTGCGGTTTCCGCTGCGACAACTAAGTCGCTGCAGAATGCTAAATGTGAACCTATGCCGGCAGCTGTTCCGTTCACTGCTGCTATAACTGGAATTTCGCAATCTAGGACAGAATTCATTAGTTTGATACTTCCATCAAGCATCATTCTTCGAATCTCACCGGTAATGGGTTCGAGAGTTTCACCAGTTTGGTCATTATTTTGGCGTGGAGCGCTCAGATCTGCTCCTGTACAAAAAAACTTTTCACCAGCGCCTGTTATTACTGCTGATCTAATTTTAAATTGACCGTTAAAACTTTCGAATAAATCGATCAAGTGGTTTCTCATATCAGGGGTTAGGCCATTGCCTTTTTCCTGATTGTCTATAGTTATCCAGGCAACTTTTTTTTCTACTCTAAATTTAATGGACTTTTCAATATTAGATTCTGATTTTTCACCCATAAGTAAAAGGTATCCAAGTTAAACAACAGTAGCGAAATATATTTAACTAAACAGCATCACTATTTCGCTCACCGGTTCTTATTCTCACTAAAGATTCAACTCCGGTAACCCATACTTTTCCATCACCAATCTTTTCAGTTCTCGCTGCCGCAACTATTGCATCCACAACACTTTCAACTTGATCGTCATCAACAACAGCTTCAACACGTGTTTTCGGAGTGAACAAAACCTTATATTCAGTTCCTCTATAGGTTTCGCTGTGTCCGCCTTGTCGCCCAAAACCCTGGACTTCACTAACTGTCATACCTTGTATATCAAGATTTGCAAGAGCATCTTTAACGTCATCTAGTTTGAATGGCTTGATTACTGCAGTTACTAATTTCATGTTTCTCCAAATAATTGAGTAATACAAATATGCTTTGTATCAACTTATTTGTCAATTACTAGTTGTTTTTTAGCTTTATATTGTATTTTGTACTAATACAATATACATATGTCGAACCCAACAATTATTCCCTTTATTGATGAAAAGGGAAACGGCAGAAAAATGACTTTACGCTTAGATAACAAAATCGTTATTCCACTCTTCGAGCAAATAAGGGCACAGATATCTGTCATGATTGCTGTTGGCTATCTTTTGCCACATTGTCGATTACCGACTGTAAGAGAGCTAGCAATCTGTTTACAAATAGCTCCAGGCACCATTGCGCGTTCATACACCGAACTTGAACGAGACGGATTAGTAATTGGAAAGGGACGGAAAGGGACTTTCGTAACGGATGAACCTCCGCATTCGGAACCTCTTGAGGAAAGACGATTTAGATTATCTGAGGCATCTAATAGATTTGTACACGAATTACGTCAACTTGGTATAAGTCTTGAAGAAGCTCACTTTGCTTTGGAAGAAACTTTTAAGTTAGAAGAGAAGAAAGAATCTTTCGTTTCTGGGTGAAATACTAGGTTTTGCACTAACGCGAACCATAAACGTTCTCTGGCGGCAAAATTCTTTCCACTAATTTATTTACTGCCCCACCAATTTCGTCAACTTCAAACTTTCTTCCCTCTACTTCTTCTGATGGGCCATGCCGCCAGCCATCGCATAAGTTTATTTTCCCACCTGAGATTTCGAACATTTTTCCTGTCACATTGCAATCTCTGCTCGATAACCAAACCACAAGGGGTGAAACATTTGAAGGATCTTTTTCATCCCAACCTCTTGGGGTTTCTGATTCATAAAAAACTCCTTCCGTCATACGCGTCCTTGCATCTGGTGCTATGCCATTTACTTTTATGCCGTATTGTCCCCACTCTGCTGAAGTTTGAATTACCAATAATGCTATTCCTGCTTTAGCTGCTGCGTAGTTGCCTTGACCTACACTTCCCAAAAGACCCGCTCCTGAAGAAGTCATCACTATCCGTCCTTCAACATCCTTTCCTTCTTTTGCTAAATTTCTCCAGTGAACTGCTGCGTGACGAGCAGGTGCAAAATGGCCCTTTAAATGAACTCTTATAACCGAATCCCACTCTTCCTCACTCATGCCAACCAGCATTCGGTCTCTGAGAAAACCAGCGTTGCAAATTAATGCGTCTAATCTCCCCCATTTTTCAACAGCGTGAGAAACCATTTTTTCGGCCTGTTCCCAATCAGCTACATCAGCTGAATTTGCTTCAGCTTTTCCTCCCATTTCCAAGATTTCACTCACTACTTGATCTGCTGGAGAAAATTCAGTACTTTCTCCATCACGCGAAACTCCTAAATCATTGACCAGCACAAAAGCTCCCTCTGATGCAAGGGCTAAAGCATGAGCTCTGCCGAGCCCTCTTCCAGCTCCCGTTACGATCACTACCTGACCGTCACATTTGCCGGGCATTTTCACTCTTTTCTCTCAGCGTGTGACTGCAACCACGGCACCGCTGGTGGCTTTTACAAGTTCTTTTGGTTGTATCGGAAAAACAGAATCGGGTGTGCCTGCTGCTGCCCAAATTTCTTCAAATTCCATTAGATGTGGATCCACTACTGTTTTGAGTGGGACAGTATGACCCAACGGAGGCGTACCTCCAATTGCGTAACCTGTGGCGGCACGAACCTCACTAGCTCCTGCGATTCTTATTTCAGTTCCTATATATTCGGCTAGTTTCTCCTCATCGACTCTGCGCGCTCCGGAACATAAGATAAGTATTGGACGGACATCAGCCATGAAAACCAAAGATTTTACTATCTGATCTATCTCACAACCAACTGCCGCAGCTGCGTCAGCAGCTGTTCTTGTGCCATCCGGATAACGCTGAACTTCTACATCTAACCCGGAAGCCTCAGCTTCACCAATGAACCTGTCAATTGCATTCGTGCGAGCCATCTACTGTTTTCCTCCTGAAAAATCTTCGAAGGCTCAGCTGGTCAACCTTCTCAAAGTGCAATGCTACGGGGCAAGTAACGTCTGCTCCTCACATAGACTAAAAATTTTCACAAAATTCACTATCACAGTAGGAAAAATACTTAATTAAATTGCCTTCTTCTGGAAAGAGGTAGCATTTCTTTTAATGCTTCCAGAAATAGTAAGAGCCGCTGCCTTAAATTTTGAGAATAGAACAGTAATCGACTCTGAAAATAACATCCATCTTTCTTACAAAGATTTGGACCTAATCTCTGACGAAGTATCAGGCGCCCTTCTACAAAGAGGCTTGCTAGAAGGATCAATACTCTTACTGTCTCTTCCAACTAGCATCGAATACCTGATTATCTATATAGCTGCATCAAAAATTGGTGTAATAACTGCTGGCGTAAACCCACGTTTTAGAGCTTCTGAGAGGAAATCAATCTGCGAAATTACAGAACCAGATCTTATTATTGCGACTTCTGAACTATCAGACGGAATACCAAAAGATCTTTCTGTCGAAATTACAGAAATTACAGAAAATACAGAAAATACAGAAAAGCTGCTAGCAGGGCTTCGCTCTGATTCTTTCCAACCAAAAAAACTTGAGGAGAATCTTGATCG
>MDTB01042615.1_pt1 | contig 32897 bp, 34 predicted proteins | sample 811161 | NCBI WGS metagenome assembly MDTB01 (sample SAMN05326650, study PRJNA326480) | marine metagenome | isolation source: seawater | place: Mediterranean Sea | collected 2009 | reverse complement strand
TAGGAGTAAAGCAGTTAAGTAAAGACCCTTGGTCAGATGATAAATTACTTAACAAGTACTCTGTTGGAAGTGTACATAAAGGGTTGGTAAGAAATCTTACTAATTTTGGTTTGTTTTTAGAGTTAGAGGAGGGAATTGATGGTCTAGTTCATGTTTCAGATTTATCGAGTGATAAAAAGATAAAACATCCTTCTGAGTTTATAAATATTGGAGAAAAATTAGAGGTTATAGTAATGGAGCAAGATCTTGAAAATAGAAGATTAGCTCTAAGTCATAAGGACATTAATTCAGGTGATTCTAAAAAAGAAGAAACTAAGAAAGAAAAGAAAAAATAAATTATTTTTACTTTTTATATATTAGGTCCTGTGGCCGAGCGGCTAGGCAGAGCTCTGCAAAAGCTTCTACACCAGTTCGAATCTGGTCGGGACCTCTTGTTGTTTAAAGTTAGAAAATATATCAGATTATGATTCTTTTTTAGAACATACTAATGACTCAAAAGTTATGAGAAGACCTCCTATTACAACTAACAATATTAAAAATATTCAATATTTTTATTTTATAAAATGACAAAAATTAAATTAATAAATCTAGAATTAGAGGAAGATATATTTTTTCCAAAAAAAATTTTAATAGAGGGGTTTAGCTATTTTATAATAAAAAAAAAAGAAAATTATTTTCTAGCATCTGATACCTGTCCACATATGGGAGGCACTATTGAGTTTGATGAAAATGAAGATTGTTTTTTATGTCCGATACATAATTGGAAGTTTAATAAATCATCAGGCGTATGCTCTAGCAGTTCACAAGACATGTCTTTAATAGAAGTTAATTTGACTAATGGATTACTTTGGGTTGATAGCTCTAAAATTAAATTTAAAAAATCGAACACAACAAATAAAACACTTACAACTCAGCAAATAAAACAACCAATAAAAATTAAATTAATATCTCATGCAACTTTAAATATTAGTCTTAATCGTATTCAAATATTGGTTGACCCATGGATAGAGGGAGCTGCAATGTTAGGAGCTTGGCGTCAATATCCATTAACTGGTATTAAAGTAAAAGATTTAAGACCATACGCCATTGTTATAACTCATGAACATTCTGACCATTTTCATATTCCCACATTAGCTAAATTTAATAAACACATACCTATAATTATACCAAATTTTCCTAACAAAAGGATTCAAAGGTTTCTTAAGAAGTTGGGATTTGTAAATATTACTATTTTAAATTTTGAGGAAGAAATAAACATACATAAAAAAATTAAAATTAAATTTTTTAAACCTGTTAGTGTTTTTAATGATTCTATAGCATTATTTGATTTTGATGGTTACAAAATATTAAATCTAAATGACGCAGGTTTAAATCCAAATATTGCTAAGCAAGTTAAACCTGTAGATTTAATAACTTGTATTTTTTCTACAGGAGCATCAGGTTATCCATTTACATGGCAGCATATAAGTGAGGAAGAAAAAATAAAAATTATGGAAAGATCATGTAAAGGTAAGATCAAACTTTTAATGGAAGCTGTAAAATTATATGATGCAAATTACATAATCCCTTTTGCTTCACATTTTCGACTTTGGCAGCCAGAGCATAAATATTATTTAGAATCTATAATAACTAATAATATTGACGATATCTTGAATGGATTTATTAATAATAACATGCAAAACCAATTAATTGACATGATTCCTGGTGATAGTTGGAATACTGAGAATAATGAAATTACAAGAATGTGGGAAGACAGAAAATTATTATATGATAACAAAAATATGTTTAATAAAATAAAGTTGGATTTTAATGAAAATGGAGAGGAATTAAATATTAACGAATATTGGCAAACATTTGAAAGAGGAGTCACGGAAAAAGATGTAAAAAACTATTTTGTTTATCTTAATGATAGTCCTGATATTAAAAATTGTGAAAATATTAATGTGAATTTTCAATGTTGGAATGAAGGTCGTTCAAAACTAAAATTTGAATTCAATTTTGAAATATTTAATGGTGTCTTGAATATTAATAATAAAAAACATAAAATTAAAGCTGAGACAATTTATCGTTTAGAAATAACAGAAAATATACTTGAGCCAATTATTAATGGTAATCTTTCTTGGGATGAAGCAAGAGTTGGTTACTGGATAAAATGGTGGAGAAATACAGGAAAAGTTAAAACAGGATTTTTGAGATTATTACAAGGACCATATGAGCAGAAAAAAAATGAGAAATTATCTATTTATTCGGGAAACATAAATTCGAGTATGTCTATTAGCAATATCATTGAAGTTTATGGTGAAAAAGCTGAAGAAATTTTTGAAAATTACGGGATGTATTGTACTGGATGTAATCTTTCCCCATGGGAAGATGTTATGTCAGGGGCTAAAAAACATGGGATTACAAAAGAGAATATTGATTTATTATTAGATGAAGTTAAACAGCTAAAAATTATAACTGTAGGTAATACTGGTGAAGCAGTTAAAAAATAAATATTTTTCGCTAAAAAATAGATTTCAAAAGATATTAATATGAATTTAGAAAAAGTAAAAATTGCAGTGATTGGTCAAGGTTATGTTGGTCTTCCTTTAGCTATTGAGTTTGGGAAAAAATATCCAACTTTAGGTTTTGATATCAATGTAACTAGAATTGATGAATTAAAAAAAGGAGTTGACCATACAAATGAAGCTTCCCTAGAGCAATTAAGAGATGCTAAACAGCTTACTTTTAGTGCAAATATTAATGATATCAAAGGATGTAATATTTATATTGTAACAGTTCCAACACCTATTGATGATTTTAAAAGACCTGATTTAAATCCATTATTAGGTGCTTCTAAAATGCTTGCAGAGATTCTAAAAAAAGGAGATACTGTCATCTATGAGAGTACTGTATATCCTGGATGTACTGAAGAGTTGTGTGTGCCTTTATTAGAGAAATCAAGTGGCTTAATTTTTAATACGGATTTTTACTGTGGATATTCGCCTGAGAGAATTGTTCCAGGAGATAAGGTAAACACCTTAACGACAATTAAAAAAGTAACATCAGGATCAACTCCAGAGATTACTAACTTTGTAGACGATTTATATAATTCAATTATAACTGCAGGTACATTTAAGGCGGCTAGTATGAAAGTAGCAGAAGCTAGTAAGGCGATTGAAAATGCACAGCGTGATGTTAATATATCATTTGTAAATGAATTAGCGTTAATATTTGACAGGGTGGGTATAGATACACAAGACGTAATCGATGCAGCTGGAACCAAGTGGAATTTTTTAAAATATAAACCAGGTCTTGTTGGGGGGCATTGTATCAGTGTAGACCCTTATTACTTAGCGTATAAAGCAGAAAGTCTTGGCTATCACCCTGAAGTGATATTAAGCGGTAGACGTGTAAATGATAATATGAGCACCTTTGTAGCAAACAAGATGATCAAAATGCTAATCAAGGGGGGTAAACAAATAATGGGCTCAAAAATTTTAATATTAGGAGTTACTTTTAAAGAAAATTGTCCGGATATACGTAACTCAAAAGTTGCTGAAGTTCATAATGAATTAAAAGAATTTGGATTAATAGTAGATATTTATGACTATGAAGCAAATTCAATTGAAGTAAAACAAGAGTATGGGATTAACCTCATTAATGAAATAAAAGAAAAATATGATGGGATATTATTAGCTGTTGCTCATAATAAATTTTCAATGATAAATATTGAATCTTTAAAGCAAGACTCTCAAAGTATTGTTTATGATTTAAAAGGGTTTTTACCAAGAAATCAAGTTAATTCCAGATTATAAAAAAATATCAAGATATTTGTTACAGGAGCAGCTAGATTTATTGGCTTTCATACCTGGAAAATATTAAAGAAACATATTGAAATATGATTGGAGAAATCAAAGAAGATTTAGTATCAATAATTACACCAACTTATAATTCTAATAAATTCTTGAGAGAGACTTTAGATTGTATCATAGCTCAAACTTACAAAAATTGGGAGTTAATAATTACAGATGATGGTTCTACAGATAATACAATTTTAATTTTAGAAGAATATTCAAAAAAAGATAATCGAATAAAATTTTATACATCTAAATCTAATCTAGGATCAGGATTAGCTAGAAATAATTCAATTAAATTAGCTAAAGGAAGATTCATAGCTTTTATAGATTCCGATGATATTTGGTTGCCAAATAAATTATTTAACCACATTAAATTTATGCAAGAAAATAATTTAACATTTTCTCATGCAAGTTATGGTTATATTGATGAGACTGGTGAAAAAATTAAAAAAACTTTCAAAGTAAGTAAACGAAAAGTAGGCTATAAAGATTTACTAAAAAGAACTGAAATAAGTGTTTCAACAACTATATATGATCAATTTGCAATTGGAAAGTTTTATATGAGTTCCGATAGAAGAAGACAAGATTATTTTTTATGGCTTAGTATATTAAAAGCAGGTCATTATTCTTTAGGATTTGATAAAGTTGATTCATTTTACAGATTACATGATGGTCAGATAAAAAAAATTAATTTTAAATTTTTAGCAGATCATTATAAGTTTTTAAGACAAAGACAAAATTTAAGTGTTTTAGCTTCAACTTATTACCTATTATTATATATATTTTCATCAATTAAAAAATACTTTATATAAATTTCAAAAAGTTTTTTCGAAGAATTCTAGTTGATTGAATATTATAGAAAATTATAAAAAAGAAAAATTATAAGATATTAAGATTTCTTAAATCTATTAATGAATATATAACTATAATGTTATATTTTTAAATACATAAAATTATTTTCAAAAGGTATAAATTATGACTTTAAACACTAAGAAAATTTGGTATGCACCTTACAAACATGAAGCATTTGGCCAAGAAGAAATTGATGCCGTTGTAGAATCACTTGAAAGTGGTTGGTTAGGTGGTCAGGGCCCTAAATCTGTAGAATTCGAAGAAAAAATAGCTAAAAGTTTTGGAAAAAAATATGGTGTTTTTGTTAACTCCGGTTCATCAGCATGTCTTCTAGCAATTGCCGCTTTAGACTTACCCAAAGGGACTAAAATAATTACTCCTGCTTGTACATTTGCAACTACATTAGCTCCTATTATCCAATTAGGCTATATACCTATATTTGTTGATGTTGATTTAAATACATATTGTGCTAATTTTGAACAAATTATATCTAAAATTACTGATGATACCTCAGCACTTATGTTACCTAATTTAATTGGTAATAAACCGGATTGGCCAATACTAAAAAAAGCATTAGTTAAGATGGGGCGTGAAGATATATTCTTAATCGAAGATTCAGCTGATACATTAACTAAAACTCTTGAAACGGATGTTGCAACTACTAGTTTTTACGCTTCCCATGTTATTACAGCAGGTGGAGTAGGTGGTATGGTAATGTATAACGATAAAAAATATGTAACTAAATGTCTACAATATCGTGACTGGGGCCGTTTAGGTAATGATTCTGAAATTGTTGATGATAGATTTAATCATATTGTAGATGGAATACCTTACGATCATAAATTTTTATATAGTGTCCTTGGATATCATATGAAAGCAAGTGAAATGAATGCAGCATTTGGAATTGTTCAATTAAACAGATTTGAGGTTAATAGTAAAATTAGAAGAGACAATGTTGAGCGTTACATAAAAAACTTAAAGGGTATTGGTGATTTAGTTTTACCTGATGATAGTATTGAGCCAAATTGGTTAGCTATGCCTTTACAAACTGAGAATAGATTAGAATTATTAACATTTTTAGAAGAACAAAATATCCAAACTAGAGTTACCTTTGCAGGTAATGTTACAAGACATCCAGTTTACAGGGAATATTTAGAGGATTTTCAAAATTCTGATCTAATTATGAAAAATGGTTTCTTATTAGGAGCACATCATGGAATGACAATTGATGATGTTGATTATGTATGTGATAAAATAAAAGAGTTTTTTAACCAATAATTACTGACTTAAGTTCATAAACTAAAATAATTTTATTTATAACATGTTATATCTATATTTTATTTATTTCCAAAAAAATAGTTTGAACAAATAACTAAATATATTTTAATTTGCATCAAAATCTTAATAAAAAGAACTAATTGATTGTAAAGACTTAGATTTAAAAAAAATAATTATTTCTTGTATATTAAATACGATATATTAACTTATTAATTTAAAAAATGGATAAAGGTTGGAGATTTAAATCAAATGAACTTAAATACGTTTCAGAAGTTTTGTCAAGTGGCTTTGGTGCAACTGAGACAGGTGCTTTTACAGAAAGGCTAGAACTTGAATTTGCTAAACAGCACAATCAAGAATATGCCATTGGATGTAATTCAGGAACATCAACTTTACACACAGCATTGGAGGCATTTGGAGTTGGTTATGGAGATGAAGTGATAATTCCTTCGCTTACTTGTGCCATGTGTGGTTATGCTGTGACTCATGCAAACGCAACACCAGTTTATGCAGATGTGTGTAAGGATACATTTTTAATTGATCCTGAGGATATTAAAAAGAAAATTACACAAAAAACTAAAGCCATAATGGTAGTACATTTGTATGGTCTTATGTGTAATATGGAAGAAATAGAAAAAATAGCAAAGGACAATGGTTTATATATATTAGAGGACTGTGCTCAATGCTTTTTAGCTACAGACCATAGGGGAGTTCTTGCGGGTACATCTGGTGATGTAGGAAGCTGGAGTTTTGAAAATTCAAAACACCTGTCTTGTGGTGATGGTGGAATATTAACTACAGATAACCCAATATTAGCTGAATTCATGAGACAATTTGCCCATGTTGGTTTTAAAAATATTACGGCATCTAGTGGTAAGGTGAGAATTTCCAGAGACAAATTTCAAAATCCAGAATGGAAAAGACATAACATAATTGCATATAATTACAGATTGCCTGAAATATGTGCAGCTGTTGCATTAGCTCAAGTTGAGAAAATGGACTTTTTATGTGATTTAAGACATAGAATGGGTATATCATATTTGGAAGTTATTAATGAAAGTGGATTCGATATTTTAATTCCTCAAGTAACTCCAAAAAACTATAAAAATTCATATTACTCATTTGCAGCTTATTTTAATGGAGAAAAATATTGAATCAAATGGCAAGAGTTTCGTTCTAAATATATTGAGTTTGGAGGGGATGGTATATATGCAGCATGGCAGTTGGTTTACAATGAACCTTGTTTCAAGAATAGTAAAACTGGTTGGGGAAGAGCACCTATTGCAGAAGATTTACAGAGAAATATGATGCAATTTACTTGTAATCAAGCAAATCAATCTGAAATTGAAGAACAGATGAAATGCTTAACAAAAACTTTGAATTATTATAAAACTATGATATGATTATTGCTGAATTAGGTTTGAATCATCTTGGTAATCTAGATCTTGCGGAAAGCTACATTAGTATTCTTTCAAGTTGTGATGTTGATGGAATTTCTTTTCAAGTCAGAGAAAAAGAATACTACGAAAGAGATAATAAAAAACAACTTAAGTTTTCAGACAAAAATTATATTGATTTTTCTAGATCAATTAAAAAGTCAAATAAGAAATTTGGAGTTGCTATAGCTGACATTGAAAAAATCGATTTTTTTGAGTCAATTAATACCGATTTTTATAAAATCATCAGAAATGACATAACCAATACGAATCTTGTTAAAAAAATTATCTCTACAGGTAAGAAAGTGATTGTTTCTACAGGACTGAGCTCAGAAAATGACATAGATTTATTTTTATCTCAATTTGGTGAATATAAAAATTTTGTATTAAACCATACCCAACTTTCTTATGAAGAAAAAGATTGTAATTTAAAAGCAATTAGTTCATTAAGGGATAAATATAATGTTCCAATTTCATTTGGTAGTCATTGTTCAAATATTAATGTTTTGTATATGTCATTGTGTTTTAATCCCTCTGATATTTTATTCTATGTAAAGTTAGATAACAAAATTAAATATCCAGATGATAAACACGCTGTAACATTAAATGATTGTTCAAGTTTTTTAAATAATATTAAAATGTTGCAGTCAGCCGTAGGTTCTGGTAAAAAACAAAAATTAATAAATAAAATAAATTAAATGAGGAAGGCTTTAGTTTTAGCAGGTAGTAGAGGAATTGGAAAAGGAATTGCAGATTCTTTATCAGAATTAAATTTAGATGTGATTACAACTTCATCAAAAGATTTGGATACTTCAAAATCAATTGATGTGGAAAAGTTCATATCAAATAATAAATCTACTGATATTATAGTCTTAAATTCAGGTGGACCAAAATCTCAGAAATTTAATGATATTTCAAAAGAAGATTGTGAAAAATATCATAATCAATTATTTTATAGCTTCTTTAAAATGTTACAGGAAATTAAAATAAATGATAATGGTTATATTTTTTTAATTTCGTCCTATAATGTTAAAGAACCTGATGGTAAATTATTACTATCAAATGCTTACAGAGTAGCATTTATCAGTGTACTAAAGTGTTTAAGTAAGGAATTTGCCAAAAGAAACATAACCACAATTAATATTGCCCCTGGACCTATTGATACTGATAGAATAAGAGGATTAGTTTCTGACATAAAATCACTTGAAGACAGATTACCTTTAGGTAGACTGGGAAAAGTTGAGGAAATAGGTAATTTTGTTAAATCTATAATTCATAATGACATTAAGTACCTCACAGGTGTAACAATTAATTTTGATGGAGGTAAGTCTAATTTCTTATTCTAATTAATATGAAAAAAATTGTTATCACTGGAAGTGAAGGATTATTAGGAAAAAAATTAAAAGAATATTTTTTTGACAAATACGAGATAATTTCATTAGATATATCTCTTGGTCACGATTTAACAGATTCAGTTTTTGTAAATAAATTCTTTAAAAAGAACAATAATTTATATGGTTTAATAGTTTTACATGCTTATAATCCCAAACCTGTAAAAAATTCATCTAAGGTTGAGCCTGTTAACTTTCAACTAAAAGAATTGAGAGATTACATGGAAGTTAATGTAATTAGTGCTTATGATGTAACGGTTAATTTTATTAAAAATAACTCTAGTGGTAAAATTATTAATGTTTCGTCCCTATATGGAGAGGTTTCACCTAAACATAAAATTTATAATAATTTCACCAAACACATAGGATATAGCTTATCTAAAGGTTCGATCATAATTATGACTAAATATTTAGCAACATATTATCCAAATTATAATATTAACACTGTTATTCTTGGCGGAATATATCAAAAAGAATTTGATGCTGATTTCATTACTAGCTACAATTTAAACACTCCCATTAACCGAATGATGAATCCTGATGAGGCTGTATCTTGCTTTGAGTTTTTATTAGACGAGAAATCTAGCTATGTTACTGGAACGGAAATAAAAGTTGATGGCGGATGGACTGCCTGGTAAATTAATAAATAACAAAAATTATGTTTAAAGATTTAAAAACAACATATTTAATATCTGAAATAGGTATAAACCACAATGGAGATATAAATATTGCAAAAAAATTAATTGATGCAACTAATGCAACTGGTTGGAACTGTGCTAAGTTTCAAAAAAGAAACCCTGATGTTTGTGTTCCTGAACATCAAAAAAATGTAATGAGAGATACTCCTTGGGGTAACATGAAATATATTGATTACAAATATAAAGTTGAGTTTGAAAAAAAAGAATATGATATAATTAATAATTCTTGTAATGACAAAGGTTTAGAGTGGTCTGCCAGTGTTTGGGATTATGATAGTTTAGATTTTTTATTAAATAATTATTCAAATATACCTTTCATAAAAATTCCTAGTGCTATTAATGGTTCATATGATTTTTTAGTTGATGCGTGTAAAACTAATTTACCTATTTTAGTCAGTTTAGGTATGGCAGATCTTAAGGAATGTGACAAAATTGTTAATTTATTAAATAATCATTCCTCTGAGTTTTGTGTAATGCATACAAATAGTGCATACCCTGCTCCTAATGATCAATTAAATTTATCATTGATTCCTTTTTTTATTGAAAGATACAATTGCCCTGTAGGCTATAGTGGTCATGAAATTGACTTGGAGCCATCAGTGATTGCCGCTACTTTGGGCGCAAATGTAATTGAAAGACATGTAACTTTAGATCATTCAATGTGGGGGAGTGATCACAAATGTAGTCTTGAAGTTCATGCTATGGACTTACTCAGAAAAAGAATAATATCCGCTAGAGAAGCAGTGGGTAAGCCTGAAAAAAAGGTTTTTGATGCAGAGGCTCCAAAAATACAATCTTTAAAAAATATTATTAAAAGAAATTAATACATGACTGGATTTATTACTGTTAGAACATCAAGTTCTAGATTAAATAATAAGTGCTTATCAAAATTTGGTTCTTTTGATACTTTAATTGAATATATAATAGATAGATGTTTTTATTTTAATATTGATCCGATTATTTGTACTAGTTCTGACATGTCTGATGATATAATTGAGAAAATTGCAAAAAATAATAATGTTAAAATATTTAGAGGAAGTTTAGAAAATAAAATATCCAGATGGTCTGCTTGTGCAGATTACTTCAATATAGATTGTTTTCATAGTATTGACGCTGATGACCCTTTTTTTGATGGTGAAAGGATGAAAATATCTATGAATTTGTTAAAACAAGATAACTATGATTATGTTAAACCTAGTTATTATTCTGACAATGGAGGTGCATCTGAAGGCTATTCAATCTCATCTAGTTTTTTAAAAAAGGTCTCAAAAAAGTTTAATGATAAAAAACTTGATACAGAAATGGCTGTATTTTATTTTGATAAGTATGATAATTCTAATTACACTACATTAGATAATCCAACTTATGCAACCAAAATTAATGAAAAAATACCTAGATTAACTTTAGATTATTTTGAGGATTATATTTTATTGAATTTTTTAAATCTAGTTGTTAAAGATCATTTTATTAGATCTAATATTGAGAAATATTTAAATAAAAATAAAAATATTGTTAATATCAATATTGAATTAAATAAAATTTGGAAAAGTAAACAACTTTCAAAAAAAATCTAGATGATAAGACTATTTATCTCCGACGTTGATGGAGTTTTGACAGATGGTTCGATGTATTATTCAGAAAATGGTGATGAACTAAAAAGATTTAGTACATATGATGGAATGGCATTTATATTACTTAACGAACTAAATGTAAAAACAGCAATTATAACTTCTGAAAAAACAAAAATTGTTTCAAATCGATCAGAAAAAATGAAAATTGATTATTTATATCAGGGCCTCAAAAATCTTGGAAAATTAGAATCAGTAAGAGAAATTTGTGAAACAAATAATATTTCATTTGACTCTGTTTGTTATATAGGAGATGATATTAATTGTTACGAATTATTATCAGAAGTCAAATATGCTGCATGTCCATCAAACGCTGTTGATAAAATTAAAAAGATTCCTAATATTAAGATTTTAAAAACTAAAGGTGGAAGTGGTGCGGTAAGAGAGTATGTGGAGTATTTAATAAGTAAAAAATTAATATAATTATTATGAATAATAAAATAGCATTAATATCAGGAATTACTGGTCAAGATGGTTCTTATTTAGCAGAGCTATTACTATCAAAAGGATATAAAGTTCATGGAATTAAGAGAAGAACATCTTCTTTTAATACTGGAAGAATTGATCATTTATTGGTTGATCGCCATTCAACTAACTATAAGAATTCTCTAAAACTTCATGATGCTGATATGACTGACTTTACAAGTATAATGAATGTTGTAAATATTGTCCAACCTGATGAAATATATAATTTAGCAGCACAAAGTCATGTTGCGGTATCATTTAATCAACCTGAGTATACGGCTAATGTTGATGCTTTAGGAACTTTAAGGTTTTTAGAGTCAATTAGAATTTTAGGTCTAGTTAATAAAACTAAGTTTTATCAAGCTTCTACATCTGAATTATATGGCTTGGTTCAGGAAGTACCACAAAGAGAAACCACTCCATTTTACCCCAGAAGTCCTTATGCTGTTGCTAAACTATATTCTTATTGGATAACAATCAACTACAGAGAATCTTATGGAATATTTGCTTCAAATGGTATTTTATTTAATCATGAATCAAGTAGAAGGGGTGAGACATTTGTGACAAGAAAAATCACTCGTGCATTAACAAGAATTAAGCTTGGATTGCAAAAGAAATTATATCTTGGAAATATTGACTCAAAAAGAGATTGGGGTCATGCTAGAGAGTATGTTGAAATGCAATGGCAGATGTTACAAGCAGATAAACCCATGGATTTAGTAATAAGTACTGATAGACAATATACTGTTAGAGAATTTGTTGAAATTTGTTGTGAACTTATAGATATGAAAATTATTTGGAGAGGAGAAGGAATTAATGAAAAGGGATATTATAATGATGAATGCATCATAGCAATTGATGAGTTTTATTTCAGGCCCTCTGAAGTTGAAAACCTTATAGGAGATTCTTCTAAAGCTAGATCGAATTTTAACTGGAACCCAAAAATAGGTATTAAAGAATTAGCCAAAGAGATGATGGATTCAGATTTATTACTTGCAAAAAAAGAATTAGTATTATCTAAAATATAGATTTTTGAATATTTTATTTCATCCTTATTTTATTAGGTCTTTTAAGTCTAATTTGATAGGGCTTCTTTTTGAGTTGTCAGCAAATAAAAATAATAAAATTGTATTATTATGTGATAAAGAAATTTTAGAATTCTACAATTCAAAATCTTATCTGTTTAAAAATAATAATATTATTATTGAATATGATAATAAATTATTTCCTGTTTTTTCTCTAAAAGAATTATTTTTTCAATCTATCGTAATTTCAAAATCTATTAAAAAATTAATTAATAAATATAATTTCGATAGTTTGATTATTGAAAATGATTGTATGTCTTTTTCTAGTATGATTTTTTCAGACATTTTTAATACCAGAAATATTGAAATAAATTGTTACCAATCATTAGGTGAACTTAGTAGTAATGATTATAAAAATAATCAATATCGTTATTATAAAACGCACTATAGATTTTTTAATAAATTTTTAATGAATGTTTTTAGAAAATTACATTATTTAACAATACATTATTTTTTTTATTTTATTTCGTTAAAAAAATTTAAATTCAGTACAAATAGCTATACTAGTAAAAATTGTTTTAGTGGTTGCATTTCAAGTTGTAACAACTACGTTTTTGAAGAATTTGCTATCAAAAAATTTAATTCTCTTCCTGTAAAAAAATCTAGTACAATTAAACTGGTTCCTCATTTTATTTCAAAAAAAAATATACCAATTGATTTGTTTTTTAAGACGCCAAATAACTTATTTTCAAAGCAATTATTAATTTTAGTACCACCGGATTTATACAATATTAAAATTGATATTTTAGATAAGTCTATTTCTTCAATTATTTCTTATTGTGATGAATTTTGCATTAAAAGCATTGATTTTAAGTTACACCCTGATGCTAATTTTCAATTTGTCTTAGATACTTTAGATCCATATTTTATTAATTTTAAAACTAAATATTTTGATAAAGATTTTGATGTAAACATTATTTTATTAGATTATACCAATTTGATTGGCTTACCACCAGGAGACAGTTCTTTATTAAGTACATTTAAATTTATATCTAATCGGTTTAATAAAGTAAATTTAAAAACAATTTCAATAGATAAAAATGGTGTTTTTAATCAACTATAAATCCCGTTCTTAATGCAACCCATATTTTCAATTTTAATCCCTTCTTACAATAGGCCTTCTTACATAAAAAAAACTATTGATTCAGTTTTATTATCTAGTTATCCCAATTTTGAATTAATTATTTCTGATGATAATTCTCCTGCTTCTATTGAAATATTAAAGGTTATTAATTCTTTTAATGATAAAAGAATCAAATTTTATAATCAATCATCTAACTTAGGGGAAGCTCTCAATAGACAATTTTTAATAGATAAATCTATTTCAGAATGGAAAATAATACTTTGTGACGATGATTTGTTACACAAAGATGCTTTACTTATTTTATCTAAACAGATTGACTTAAAAAAAGATGTGGATTTATTTTTATTTGGATATAAACTTATAGATCAAAATGATAAGAATTTATCAAAGCATAAAGCTTTATTTGGATTAAATATTGATTATCATAATACATCACTTATTAAAGAAATTCTTAAGTTTGATATTTTTCCCTATAAATTCTTTTCACCTGTTACTTTTTGTTTCAACAATAATATATCAAATAATGTTAAGTCTTCGTTAGATGTAGGTATGGCAGATGATTTAACTTTTTTAGTTGATATTTTCTTAGGTAATTATAAGTCTTACATTATTCCTAAATATATGATGTCTTACAGAAAGTTACAAAACGGCAATAAAGGTCTAGATAATCAAATTAATATATCATTATCTTTTAAAGATCAAGTTATTGCTAAATCTTTAATGTATAATTACATTATTAAGAAATATGGTAATGATATAATTTATTCCGAATATTTAAACTCTTTTAAATATAAATTTGATTTCTTATTAATAAGTTATACTAACAAATCAATTGCAACTTATTTTAAAAAAAATTTAAATCTATTTACTGACAAAGAATTAAAGAAGATTCGTTCTTATAAAAAGTACTATTTTATTAATTTTTATATTACTAAAATAAATCGTCTTTTTAATTTAATAAAAGTCTACATTGGATAAAATATTTTCTCTTTTAAATTATTTTGGAACTTCAGTAGTTAATAGTTTAGTTAATTTGTTTATAATTTATGTTGTTTCACAGGAGTTAGGAAATGAAATTTTTAATTCTTACATAATATTAATATTTATCTGTGAATTTATTTCTACTCTAATTATTTTCGGCCTAGATGATGGGATTATTCGGTTTTATCGTGACAAAGGTCAAGTTGAGGTTGTGAAATCTAATATTTTAATTTTTTGTTATTTCACAACTTTTATTTTATTTATAATATGGTATTTTATTGATTTAAACCATTTTTCTTTTATAAGTTTCGATATTTCAAATGATTTAAAAAATTTAATTTTTTTATATGGGTCATCATTAGCATTTGTTAGAATAATTTCTATAAACTATATCTCACTTTTTAAATCATCTACTTTTAGAAATTTAAATATTTTAAGATCGCTGTTAATTCTTTTGTTTCTTATTTTATTTTTTAATAATAATAGTAGTTTAACAAATGTTTTTTCTTTTTTAGTAATTTCAAATTTTGTAGTTATATTATTAAGTTACAAACTTTTAATAATTGACTTTTCAAAATTTGATATAAGTAAAATTTTAAACTTTTTAAGTTTTTCTTCTCCACTTATTGTTTACGCTTTATTTTCATTAACATCTGATTATTCTACAAGAATTCTCTTAAAATATGTAGATTTTGATCCTTCGAATTTAGCATCTTTTAATTTTTATCTAAGCATAGCATTACTGGTTCAGGGTTTGAACAGAGTCTTTAATAAATTTTGGAATCCATATTCTCAAAATTTGCTTTCTCAAAATAAAAATTACAATTCAGTATGTGCTAATTTATCAATTTTATTTTCAGTGCTGTTTTGGTCGATTGTTTTCTTTATTTCTTTATTTGATAATACTACAATCCTTGAATATTTTATTAAAATAGAATTTGTTAATAATTTCTACTATTTATTATTGTTAATTCCTCCTATTTATTTTAATTTTTTATTAATGATATACATATCTAAATATTATTATTTAAAACAAACAATAAAAATCACTTCACTTAATTTAATTTGTAATATTTTTTCTATATTAATTGGAGTTTTCCTTTCATTAAATTATGGTACTCTAGGTGCTATTGTGGCTTTTAATTTCTCTCCAATTTTTTCTATCCTTTTATTATGTATATTTTTCTACTCAGATAAAATTCACAAGAATTTAATTAAGTCTTTTTCTTTTAATATGTTATTACTATCGTCTAATTTTGTAATTGTATATTACTTCCAATCTAGTTATGTTTTTTTAATTTTTATTATTGTTATGTTTTATTTCTTCATCAATCGTAAATCTATTAAATCACTTGCACTATGATAACAATCTTTTCACCAATGAGAGCCTTTGAATCTGATATTGCTGATGTACAGTTAAACGCTATAAATAGTTGGGTTAATATTAAGCCAAGCGTTGAAATCATATTATTTGAGGACGAAAAAAATACAACTGCTGCTGCTTGTAGTCATCTAAATGTTTCTGTTATTAAAGATGTTGATAGATCATTTTCTGGTGTTCCACTACTAAACAGTATGTATGAAATCGTTAACCAAGTTAGCTCCAATGATGTAATATGCTATTTAACAGCGGACATTTTACTTCCAAAAGATTTTTCTACAAAAATTAATCAGTTTTATAATTTAGGAAAATCAGAATTTGGTAAGTTTGTTGGAATTAGTTGTAGACATGATTTGAATAACCCTGAAATTAAAAAAGGTAATTTATCAGTGGACGATTATTATAAATTATGTTATGAAAATTCACATAATAGGGGTAGGTCTGGTATAGACTTGTGGGTTACTAATGTAAATGATAAAATAGTTTATCCTGAATTTCCAATTGGTAGGTGTATAACTGATAACTGGTTTGTTTATTATTGTGTAAAAAATGGTTATAAAGTTGTAGACTTTTCAAATGAGATTAAAATAATTCATCAAAATCATAGTAAGCCTTCCACAACAAATAAATATTTTTTAATAGAAAAAATATATTGTCATATTTTATTTAAAAATGCTTCTTATAACGCCATGGATATTTATAATTCTGACTTTTTATATCAAAATAATAGTTTCTCAAAACCTAAAGGCTTACGACTTATATATTACATTTTATGCAAGACTTTAATATTTAGATATTTATTAAAATTTAGGAGAATTTTTTATAACAAACTATATAGAATTGAATAATTAAATTATTGTGATATTAAAATTTACCATATATTTTTTTTTTATTTTACTCTTTATCACAAAATGGAAGTTTAACTTTTTTAATTTTCCTTTATTCTACCCTTTTTATTTTTTATTATTTTTACTTGGATTGAAGAATATTAAGACTATAGATAAAAGAATTTTTAAAATAAATATTCTTCTTCTATCATTTGTTATTATTATTTTAACATCTTACTTATTAAATTTTCAGCTTTTATCCTTAAAATCTGATAAATTTTATCATGGGCTCATTTTTTATTGTATAACATTTTTGTTTTCAGGAGTTGTTTTAAATCTTTTATACAATAACTCATATAGATTTGATTATATTATTATACTTAGAAATTCACTTCTTTTCTTAGCAATTTTATCTTTATTTGATACTTATAATATATATCTAAATAACACTAATTTATTTGAATTTGACAATTCTCTTATTTCATCATCTGATACAGCTTTAAATAATTTCTCTTTATCTGGATTTATTCTCACCAGGATAGATACTTTTTTTGGAGATCCTTCTCTTGGTGCATTAACTTTTTTGTTAGGGACTATTTTAAATGATTTATCCAATTCTAAATTTAAATTGTTTTATAGTTTTATTTTTATTTTTAGTATACTAATTACCATGTCTGTAAGCGGTATTCTTTGCTTATTTATTTATTATTTTATTTCAAATAAATTCAAATACAAAAATTTATTTTTTGTAGTATTATCTTTTTTAATTATATCTTATTTTTCTGGTTTGCAGCCTTTAATTTATGATATTATTTTAGAAAGGACCAACTCAACTGGAACTTTCAAAAATCATTTAGATATAAATAAAAAATCTTTTGATATTATTTTAAACAATATATTTGGTTTGGGATATAAATCTTTTCATATACATTATCCTATGATTTACAGTTCACATAACTCTTTTTTACAAGTTCTTTTGGAAACTGGTATATTTGGCTTAATTTTTTGGTTATATCTGTATCTTAAAATTCTTTTTGAATTTGCTCAAAAAAACCAAATCTATAATGTGTTATTTTCATTTGTAATAATACTTTTTATTATGAGCTTTGCGCATGATGTTTTATTCAGATTTGAATATTTTTTGTCAGTCTTGCTTATCTTGATTGTTAATCTTAAAAATCACAAATTGAATTCTCAAATTATTCAAAATTATTGATTTTTTCATTATTCATTTTTTAATATTTGTATTTAAAATAATTAAAAAAAGACATTGTAAATTCTTACTTCTTTTTTATTAATATCAGATATATATTATTTATTTTTAATCTCCTCAATTTAAAGAAACAACATGAAACAAAGTAAGTCAATGGTTACGGGAAGTGATAATATAGAACACTTCATTGATTTAAGAAATCAACCTAATGGTAATATTTTTTTTGAAAAAGAAAACATTTCTAATGAAGAACTTTTTTCTTTGAAAATGTCCGTTTGTAAGGATTCATGGCTTGTTCAACTTGAAGAATTTCCTACTCCTAGTGATATGTTTGATGAACACCCATATATTTCTGGTTACAGCCAACCTGTTGTTACTCATTTTAAGTGGTTTTCTAATTTTTTAGTAAACAAATTAAATATTCCTAAAGGTTCTTTAGTTATTGATATTGGTGCTAACGATGGTTCTTTATTATCTTGTTTTAAAAATTTAGGTCTTACGACATTAGGAGTTGACCCAGGAAAATATAGCGGAGAGTATGCTAAAAAAAATGAAATTTTAGTGCTTAGAAAATTTTGGAATAAAGAAACTGGCTCTGATCTAAATAAGTTAAATGTTAAGCCAAGTCTTATTACTGCTACTGCAGTTTTTTATCATGTTCCAGACTTACATAATTTTATTAGCGGTTTAATAGCAGTAATGTCAGAAGACACCGTGTTTGTATGTCAATGTGTGTATCTTATGGATGTTATTGAAAAGTTGCAATTTGATCATTTCTACCACGAACACACTTGTGTTTATTCTGTATATTCTCTAGTTAAGTTATTTGAACTAAATGACATGAAAGTTATTGATGTTACTTATAATACCATACATGGTGGTTCTATAATAGTTGAGGCTGTAAAAAATACTTCATCAAGAATCGTAAGTGAAAATGTTAATAATTTCATTAAAAGAGAAAAACAGTTTGGTTTGTTTGATATAAAAACATATCATAATTTCTCTGCTCGTGTTTCTGAAAATATTCAGAATTTAAAAAACTTATTGATAGATCTTAAAAGTAAAGGGAAATCTGTCTATGGAATTGGAGCCCCTGTAAAAGGTAGTACTTTATTGAATTACGCTGAAGTTAAAGAAGATTTGATTCAAAAAATAGTGGAGGTTAATAATTTAAAAATTGGCAAAGTTGTTCCTGGTGTACATATACCTATAATTTCCGAAGATCAAGCTAATGAAAATCATCCAGATTATTATGTTGTTATGGCATGGAATTTTAAGGAATATTTTTTAGAAAAATATAAAGATTACATAAAAAATGGCGGAAAATTAATTATCCCTAATCCTACTTTGCACATCGAAGAATAACTCCTATAATGAATGATATTTTAATCACAGGTGGCACAGGTTTCATAGGTAAAAACCTTGTAAAGGAACTTAAAAATAGGTATCCTTCTTCAAATATAATTTACCCCTCATCTAAAGAATTAGATTTAACTAATTTTAAGGAGACTTTTGATTTCTTTAAAAAAAAGTCTAAAAAATTCAATATTACTAATGTTTTTCATTTGGCAGCTTTATATAAAGCTGGTGGATGGCCTATGAAACATCCTGCCACGCAACTTTTTGTAAATCAGTCTATAAATACTAATTTTTTTGAAAATGTTAAATTATTTTTACCACAATCCAAAGTTGTTAGCTCAGTTTCATATTGTATCTATCCTGATCATGATAAACCTCACCCAGAATCTGAAGCTTATGGAACTGAACCAGAGGATTATTTGTTTGCATATGGATTTACAAAAAAAGGGATTTTAATTGCTAACAGAGCTTACAGTCAGGAGTTTTCTTTAAACTGTGTTAGCGCTGTTCTTCCAACTGTCTACGGTCCAGGAGATAGCATAAAAGAAGATTCACATGTCATGGGAGCCTTAATAGGTAAATTTGTTAGAGCAAAAAGTAATAATTTAAGTCAAGTTGAAATTTGGGGTGATGGTAATCAACATAGAGAGTTTATTTATGTTATGGATGTAGTAGATGCACTTATTTATTTATCCATAAATAAGACCAAAAAAGATTTATATAATATTGGAATGGGTAAATCTAATTCGATTAAAGAAATTGCAGAAATTATATCTAAATTAACATCTTTTGATGGAGATATTATTTACAATACAAACAAATTTACTGGAGCTAAATTTAGAGTAATGGACAGTTCTAGAATTTTGAATGAATTTAATTGGTCATCTAAATATAGTATTTATGATGGTGTTCTAGAAACTATTAATTCTATCTAATCTAATTATGAATTCAAAAGATTTTAATAAACTAGCTGATGGATTATATTTAATAAATCACAAAGTGTTTAAAGATGAAAGAGGAACTTTTAAAATTATTTCTAACAGTGATATGTTACCTTTTCTAATCAATGAAAAATTCAATTCAATACAAACAAATATAGTGGAATCTAAAAAAAATGTTTTTAGAGGCTTACATTTCCAAATTAATGAAGCTGCTCAGAGCAAAATTGTTACTGTACTAGATGGTAGTATTACCGATTACCTTATAGATTTAAGATCTAAATCTAAAACTTTTTTAAAGTTATTTAAAATTGAAATATCAAATTTATCTAATTTTAGTATTTTTATTTCTAAAGGATTTGCACATGGTTATTTTGTAAAATCAGATTCAAGTTCTGTAGAGTATAATATAGATCATAATTATAATAAGGAATTAGAAAGGACGATTAATTATAATTCAACTAATATTAATCTCCCTATTGATAATCCAATATGTTCCGATAAAGATGAAGAAGGCTTATCTTTACAAGAATATTTGTTAAAAAATAAATTTTAATCAATCCTCATATGAAAGGTATAATTTTAGCAGGAGGATCTGGAACTAGACTTCACCCATTAACAAAAGTTATGTCTAAGCAGCTTTTGCCCGTTTATGATAAGCCAATGATTTTTTACCCATTATCAGTTTTAATGTTAGCAGGTATTAAAGATATTTTAATTATAACTACTCCTTATGATTTATTATATTTTAAGTCACTTTTAAATGATGGTAAAAGTTTAGGAATAAAATTAAATTATGAAGTCCAGAAAGAGCCCAAAGGATTAGCTCAGGCATTTATAATTGGTAAAGAGTTTATTGGAGATAACTCTGTTTGTTTGATTCTTGGTGATAATATTTTTCATGGGCATAGTTTGAGTTCTATTTTAGAAAATGCTATTAAAAATGTTAAAGAAAATAATAAGTCAACTGTTTTTGGATATTATGTCAATGACCCAAGTAGGTATGGAGTAGTTGATTTTGATGAAAATGGAAATGCAAAGTCAATAGAAGAAAAACCTAAAGACCCTAAATCTAATTATGCAGTTGTTGGTTTATATTTTTATACAAATGATGTTATAAAAATAGCAAGCACAGTTGCCCCCTCTAAAAGAGGTGAATTAGAAATAACATCTGTTAATCAGAAATTCTTACAGCTAAATAAATTAAAAGTTGAAATTATGGGTCGTGGGTTTGCATGGATAGATACTGGTACTTGTGATACATTGCTAGAGGCTGGGCAATTTATTCAAACAATTGAGAAAAGACAAGGGTTAAAAGTTGCATGTTTAGAAGAAATATCATTTATAATGAATTTTATAAATAAAGACCAATTAAAAAAATTAGCTAACGCATACAACAATAATTATAAGACATATTTATTGAGTTTATTAAATTAAAACATGGTTTTCAAAAAAACTAAATTTAAAGGTTTATTTATAATTCAACCTAAAATATTTTCTGATGACAGGGGTTGTTTTTTTGAAAGTTTTAAAAAGGTTACATTTGATGAATTTATTGAAAAAAAAATAGATTTTTGTCAAGAAAATGAATCTCAATCTAATTACGGGGTTTTAAGAGGATTACATTTTCAAAGACCGCCATATACCCAAAGTAAGTTGATAAAGGTAATTAAAGGAAAAGTACTAGATGTAGTAGTAGACTTGCGGAAAAATTCTGCTACTTTCTTAGAATCGTTTTCAATAGTTTTAGATGATATAAATAAACAACAATTATTTGTCCCAAAAGGTTTTGCACACGGCTTTATTGCTTTAATTCCTAATACTATTTCCACCTATAAAGTAGATAATTATTATAATCCTGATTTTGAAGAAATATTAGATTTCAAAGACGAAAAATTAAATATAGATTGGAAAGTACCATATAAAAATATTATAGTTTCTGACAAAGACTTACAAGTTGGTAAAGATTTAAATAATATTTATAAATTTTAAAATTGTGATTAACTTATTTCAACCAAATTTAGGAGATGATGAATTAAAAGCAATATCCCAAGTTTTTAAATCTAACTGGTTAGGAAAAGGTGATTTTGTTAATGAATTTGAAGAAAAATTTGCATTAAACTTAAATTCTACCCCTTCAAAATTTTTATCTACTACTTCATGTACAGAAGGAATATTTTTGGCTGCTGAGTTATTTGATTTTAACTCTGCAGATCAAATTATTATACCAACAATAAGTTTTCCATCAGTTGCTAGTTCGGTTGTAGCTAAAGGGGCACAAGTTGTTTTTTGTGATGTAGATAAAATAACTTTAAATGTCACTGCTAAAAACATAAAAAAAGTCATAACTGAATCAACAAAAGCTGTTTTTATAACCCACTATGGTGGTATTCCCTGTGACATGGATCCAATAATTAAATTATGCAACGAAAATAATATTTTAATAATTGAAGATTCTGCATGTGCTGTCAAAAGTTTTTATAAGGGTAAGGCTTGTGGAACTATTGGAGATATGGGTATTTGGTCATTTGATGCTATGAAAACTTTAAGTACAGCTGACGGAGGTATGATGTATATAAAAAATGATAAATTAAGAATAAAAGCTCAAGAATTACTTTACTTAGGTCTTCCCCATAATGAAAAAAGTGGTCTTGATAGTTCTTCATTATCTAATAATTCATGGTGGGAATTTGAGATGAATTACCCTGGCAGAAGAGCTATTATGAATAATTTAACTGCTTCAATTGGTTGTGTCCAATTAAAAAAACTTAATGGTTTTTTAAGTAGAAGAAAAGAAATTCATGAAATGTATTTTAATTCTTTAAAACATTTAGAATGGATAACTCTACCTCCTAAAATGGGTAAAGATTACATTTCTTCATATTATTTCTTTACGATCCAAACAAAACACAGAACTGAATTAGCTAATTATCTTTTAGCAAATGATGTATATTCTACTTTTAGATACTGGCCTTTAAACAAAATTAAATTATTTAAACAATATGTAAATGATGATTTTCCTAATACTGAATATGTATCTTCTCATTCTCTAAATATCCCTTTACACCAAAGCTTATCTAACGGAGATGTAAAAAAAATTATAACATTGATTAAAAATTTCAAATCTTCTCAATAATTACTAAATGAATATATTTGTTACAGGGGCAAATGGTCAATTAGGACAAACATTTAGGCATTTATGTCATTCCTACAAAAATTTCACTTTTTATTTTAAATCAAAAAATGAAATTAATATTGAAGATTTAGTGTCTGTAGAAAATTTTGTTATAAAAAAACATATAAATTTGATTATTAATTGTGCTGCTTTTAATAATGTTGAATGTAACGATCTTGATAGGTCTAATCTTGTAAATCATATAGCTGTGAGTAATCTTGCTAGTATTTGTAAAAGATTTAATATTAAACTAGTTCATTTTTCATCTGATTATATTTTTGATGGATTAAAGAAATCTCCATATAAAGAAACTTCGATTCCAAATCCAATAAACAATTATGGTATATCCAAGCTAATGGGTGAAAAAGCTATTTTGAAGATTTGTCCTTCAAACTTTATAATAATTAGAACTTCTTGGGTTTATTCAAATATTAGTGGGGATTTTGTATCAAAAATGTTAAAAAAATTTAACTTTCAAGAAAAAGTTCAAGTAGTCTCTGACCAAATAGGTTCTCCAACATATACATATGATCTAGCCGAATTTGTACTTTTGATTATTCCAAAATTAGATAATATTAAATACAATATTTATAACTTTACTAATAAAGGTGAATGTTCATGGTTTGATTTTGCAAAAGAAATACTCAATTTAAGTAATAATACTAATTCAATCACAGCAGTTAAAACATCATTTTTCAACTCAACAACATTAAGACCAAAATATTCAAAACTATGTACCTCTAGAGTAGAGAAAGAGTTTAATTTTAATATACCCTTTTGGTATGACTCCCTAAGAAATTGTTTAAATAATTCATAATATGAAAAACATTTTAGTAACAGGCGGCGCGGGATTTATAGGATCTAATTTAGTAAGGTATTTAGTTAATAAATTCAAGAATTATAATATAATCAACATCGATAAACTTACATATGCAGGAAATTTGTCAAACTTAAATGACATAAAGCATAAACAGAATTATACATTTATTGAATGTGATATTTGTGATTATAATTTTTTATTAAAAATTTTTAATAAATATAATATCAACAATGTAATTCACCTTGCCGCTGAGTCACATGTGGATCGTTCTATTTCTGATCCAATGATATTTGCAAAAACTAACATTATTGGAACTATTAATTTATTGGAAGTTTCAAAAAAGTGTTGGAGTAAAAATTTTGAAAATAAGCTTTTTTATCATATTTCTACTGATGAGGTCTACGGAAGCCTTCCTGATAATGGTTTCTTTACAGAATCTACTGCCTACGATCCACACTCTCCTTATTCTGCATCTAAAGCTTCATCTGATCATTTTGTACGTGCTTACTTTGATACTTATTCTTTGCCTATAATTATATCAAACTGCTCTAATAATTATGGTCCTTTTCAATTCCCAGAAAAATTAATTCCTCTATTCATCCAAAATATTATAGATAATAAACCTTTACCTGTTTACGGAAATGGGTTGAATGTTAGAGACTGGTTATTCGTTGAAGATCATGTTAGAGCTATTGACACTATCTTACATAAGGGTTCTGTCTCTGAAACCTATAATATAGGTGGATTTAATGAGTGGAAAAATATTGATTTAATTAATTTATTAGTTTCTATAACTGACAAACATCTAAATAGACAAAAAGATTCTTCAAAAGGATTAATTACTTATATTAAGGACAGGGAAGGTCATGATTTAAGATATGCTATAGATGCATCTAAGATAAAACATAATTTAGGGTGGGAACCTTTGTATAACTTTGAACAAGGATTAGAACTGACTGTTAAATGGTATCTTTCTAATATAGACTGGTTAGAAAGTATTAAAAACAGATCCAACTTATAATTACGGCCAGAATTTTCTAATTAATTTCAATAGTAATCTTATTAAAGAATGCCATACTAATATTAAATATTTTTTTAGGACTATTTATCAATGAAAAAAGTGAATTATATTTTAATTGACATTATAAAAAATAAATTTAAATATTCTAATTAAGTAGGTGAATTTTTGGGTGAATATATTGTAAGTGATCATTCATTGTCATTTAATAAAATATCCTTTATTTATCATCATTAAGTTGTTTACAGAAAATCAAGAATTTTATTTTTAAGACTATCTATCTTCTTTTAAAAAATATAATAACTTTCTTATGGAAAATTATTTTCTTTAATATTACTTCCCATTAGATTCTTTAATAATAGAATCTATAATAAAATATTTTACAACATAACATTTAAAAAACCATAATGATCAAAGAATCAAACATTACTAATCATATTGACTTCAATTTAGATTTATTGAAATTTAGCAAACTTATTTCTAATAAAATTAAAGGATATAATATACTTGTTATTGGAGGTGCAGGAACAATAGGCTCTAACTATATCAAACAAATATTGAAGTTTAAACCATCTAAGTTAACTATTGTTGATATTAATGAAAATGGGTTAACCGAAATTACCAGAGACTTAAGAAGTTCAAATTTACTAGATTATAATCCAGAATATATAACATATCCAGTTAATTTATTGAGCGATACTTTTGATAAAATTTTTAATTTAGAAACTTGGCAGGTGGTTGCAAACTTTTCTGCTCATAAACACGTGCGATCTGAAAAAGATAAAATTTCGGTGGAAGCCTTAATTAAAAACAATGTCTTTGGAGCAATTAAGCTTTTAAACCTTTGTGAGTTAAATCCACCAAAATACTTTTTTAGCGTTTCAACAGATAAAGCTGCGAATCCTGTTAATATCATGGGTGCTTCTAAAAGTTTGATGGAGAAATTAATTATATCTGAAAAAGAAAAATTCAGAGTATCTACGGCTAGATTTGCTAACGTTGCTTTCTCTAATGGAAGTTTGTTGGAAGGATTTATTTATAGACTAAATAAAAAACAACCTTTATCATGTCCTAAAGATATTAAACGTTTTTTTGTAACTCCAGAACAGTCAGGGCAAATATGTTTGTTAGCTACGTTCTTGGGAGAGTCAGGAAACATTTTCTTTCCAAAATTAGATTTTCATAAACATCAGATATTTTTTAAAGATATTGCACTAGATTTTTTGAGGAAAAATAACTTTGAACCTGAATTAGTTCATTCGGAAAAAGAAGCGAAAGAATTTGATTTTGTTAAGTATCCTAAAAAATATCCAATCTATTTTTTCAAAACAGATACATCAGGAGAAAAAAAATATGAGGAATTTTACACTAATGATGAGGACTATGATGTTGATAAATATTCGTCTCTTGGGTACATTAATTCGCTAGATGTTGAAATTTCATTTGATGATGTATTAAATGATTTTGAAAACATATTCACTAATCCTAATTCCAATAAGTCAGATATCGTAACAGTTATTAAAAAATATATTCCACATTTTATGCACATCGAAACTGGTAAACATTTAGATCAAAAAATGTAAATTATGTATAAATTATCAAAACGTTTATTAGATATTACAGTTAGTCTAATCACACTTATTTTTCTGCTACCTATTTCTGTTCCCATTATCATCATTCTTAGACTTTCTGCAGAAGGTGAGATTTTTTATTTTCAAGAACGATATGGTATTCACAATTCAAGATTTAAAATTTGGAAATTTGCAACTATGCTTAAGAATTCTATGAATATAGGTACAGGGAGTATTACGCTCCAAAATGATCCAAGAGTTACAAAAATTGGATCTTTTTTAAGAAAAACAAAGATTAATGAGCTCCCACAGATTATTAATATTTTAAAGGGTGATATAAGCTTAGTTGGGCCTAGACCATTAGTTACCAAAACATTTTCTGCATATAATGAAGAGGTACAATCTAAAATATACAATGTAAAACCAGGACTTACTGGTATTGGATCTATTATTTTTAGAGATGAAGAATCAATTATGTCAACAATAAAAGATGAAGATCCACATGAGTTTTACAAACGTATTATTGCACCTTACAAGGGTGAATTAGAAATGTGGTATCAAGAACATAATTCCTTCTTTCTAGATTTACAGTTAATTTTCATGACCGCGTGGATTATTTTATTTCCAACTTCAAAATTGTATGAAAAATGGTTTAAAGATTTACCAAAAAGAAAATTTTAATTTAAAGTTATGAAAGGAATAATTTTAGCAGAATTGCCCGCAGGTATCCCCCCTTATATAATCCATTTTTTGGTGTCTTTAGAGAGAGGTCAATTCTCTCTTTTTGAGAAATTTTCCAAAAAATCAACTTTTTTAAAAATAAATTTTCAAGAATTTTTCTGAAAAAGTGGGTAAAGAAAAATTATATCTTATCCATAAGTTAATGGCTATATTGGAAATTCTTTAATTTTCTTAGGTTGCAAGTTATTTGAAAAAAATGATTTGAATTAAAGAATATTTAATAATTTCCTGTGCTCTTCTTCTATTAACAAACCTTATTAAGATCTTTTAGAACATTTAGTAAATTATCTTTGGATTGTAGTTAATTTATTTATTTTTATTGTTTTTAATTTCTCTCCAGGTTTCAAAAAAAATAGGTTTTAGTAAAGTATATCCTAACATGATTATTAGTCCCATAAAAGAAAAAGCAATGACAATAAAAATTCTTTTTGGGTCAGATTTTTCATTAGGAATTACTACTGGCTTGATAATAGTAAATATTGGTGTGTTTTTTTTTACTTCTATTGCTGTTTTTTCTTTATTTAATGCTAACTCGTTGTAAATATTTTTTGAAATATTATATTCTGATTCTATTCTTGAATATTTATTAAGAAATAAATCAGATTTAATATTTCTGTTTTTATCACTAAAGATTGCTAAACTATCTTGGAGTTTATAAAAATTATTTTTTGCAACATCTAGTTGTTCAGAAATAAATTTATAGGTGTCATTCAAGTTTTTAAGTTTGAAATCAATGATTTTATTTTGTAAAATTTCGTTAGCAGTTTTTGCAATTTGAGATGCTATTAAAGGATTGTTATCTCTAACGCTTAGTTCAATAAATCCTTCTTTTTCATTTACATCTATAGTTATAATGTCAGATAAAATTTTATGAAGTGAGTATTCTTCTTCATTTAATTCTAATATATCGTTATTTTTATTTGATAACTTTAATTTATTTTTTGAAATATATTCAGATAAAATAGTAATTGGAAAAAGCAAAACCTTCTTTAAATTAAATTGAGATGTTTTGCTAAAGAGATATTCTCTATATATTATTTCATTTTCTCCTATATTTATTTTTGAATCAAGTATTTTAATTTTGAACTCTGGAGAACTAATGAGATTAGGATATAGAGTTGTGGGTATATTATCAGAGTTATTATTTCCTAAATCAATTCCAGCGATTCCAGCCAAACTTTTAAGACCTTGACTTTGTGATATATCATTACTCTGGTAATGAGGATAAAAAACAGATGAAGCAGTAAAATTATTTTTTAATGATAAGCTGTAAAAAACCCCAATCAAAGTAAAAATTAATGTTGATTTAATAATAAAAATTTTCTCTTTCCATAAGGTGGATAATAGTTCAATTAAATCTATTGAATCATCTTCATCATAAATTTGATTATTTTTTTTATTCATTTACTAAAATTAATTTATTTAAGAAACATTAAAAATTAATAAGACAATAAATGATTAGGTTTAGATATCATTGATTTTAGGATTGGTTTAAATTTAGTCATTTAAATTCCTTTGATACCTGTATAACGGATGATTATAACTTTTAGACTAAAGATTAGCTCTTAGAAAAAAATCTTATCTTAATAAAACTAATTTTTATTAGATTTGATTATATGTCAAACATATTAGTAACAGGTGCAGCTGGATTTATAGGTTCAAACTTAGTTGATAAATTAATTCATAAAAACTTTAAAGTTTTTGGTTTAGATAATCTTATAACTGGTTCTTTAGATAATCTTGAGCATTTAAAAACAAATAATAATTTTGAATTTATTGAACAAGATGTATCAAAATTTATTGATATAAATGATAAAATAGATTACGTTTTTCATTTTGCTTCTCCAGCAAGTCCTATTGATTATTTAAATTTTCCAATTCAAACATTAAAAGCCAATTCAATTGGGGGTCATAACGCATTAGGATTAGCTAAAAAACATAATGCTAAATTTATTTTAGCATCAACATCTGAGGTTTATGGGGATCCGCTAGAGCATCCTCAGAAAGAATCTTACTATGGAAATGTTAATCCAATAGGCCCACGAAGTATATACGATGAAGCTAAAAGGTTTATTGAATCAATGACGATTAGTTATCATGTTTACCATAAGTTAAGAGTTTCAATTGTAAGAATATTTAATACTTATGGTCCTCGAATGAAAATTGATGATGGTAGGGTGCTTCCAACGTTTATTAAGCAGGCAGCATCTAATAAAGATTTAACAGTTAATGGAGATGGGACTCAAACTAGATCTTTTTGTTATATAGATGATTTAGTTAATGGTATTATACAATTAATGAATTCTGAATATTCATATCCCATTAATATTGGAAATGATGATGAGGTTACAATAAATGAAATTGCCACTACCTTAATATCTATTCTTAGTTCGGAATCAAAAATTATATATTATAAGTTGCCTGAAGATGATCCTTTAAAAAGAAAACCTGATCTTACACTTGCTAAAAAAATATTAAATTGGACTCCAAAAATTAATAAAAATGATGGTTTTAAGATGTTAATTGAATATTATAAAAAAAATAATATGATATGATTTATTACCCTATAATTACTATAATAGAAATTATAGGTCTTAATAATATTTATCTTAAAGAGGGAGAACGTTATATGCTATGGTATATTTGGAAGATGATTTAAGTTGGTTTGATTCAGGAACTTTTGATTCCTAACTAAAAGAGTCTAAATTCGTGAAAAAATTATGAGTAGATATAAATTAGGTGTTATTGGTCATGGTTATGTTGGAGAATCTCAATCATTTGCTTTCTCCCCATCTTTTGTTGTGAAAGTATATGATAAAGATTCATCAAAATCAACTCACAACTTAGACGAAGTTTTAGATTCAGATTTTGTTTTTGTTTGTGTTCCCACACCAATGAAAAAAGATGGATCTCAAGATTTATCCTTTATTGAAAATTTCTTTAAAACTGCAAAAGATGGTCCAGTATATATTATTAAGTCAACAGTTATTCCAGGTACTACCAATTTGCTAATTAATAAATTCAAAAACTTAAAAATTATCTTTTCGCCAGAGTTTTTAACAGAAAGAACAGCTAAGCTTGATATATTAACTCAGACCAGAATAATTCTTGGGGGAAATAAAAAATTAACTAATCAAGTTAGGAAAATATATGATATTAGATTTAAAAATAAGACAGTAATTGAAACAGATTCATTAACTGCAGAATATATTAAGTATATGAATAATACATTCTTTGCTTCAAAAGTATCTATAATGAATGAGTTTTATAGACTAGCTAATCACTTAGGTGTTGATTGGGAAGCGGCGTTATATGGTTTTGTATCTGATCAGAGGATTGGTGATAGTCATCTTAATGTACCTGGACCTGATGGTAAACTTGGATTTGGAGGTACTTGTTTTCCAAAGGATATAAATGCTTTTATTTCATTTGCTAAAGAACATAATATTAATATGAATGTATTAGAAGCAGCATGGAAAACTAATCTAGAGGTTAGGCCTGAAAAGGATTGGGAAAATTTAAAAGGTAGGGCTGTCTCAGATGAAGAATAATATTTTTAATCAAACATTTGATCTTCTTAAGTCTCAAAAATTAAATGTTGTTGATAAAGATATAGATAGGCCATGGGGTGGTTTTTTTGTTATTTCTGAAGATAAAGCTCAAGATTTTTCTAATATTTATTTCAATGGTTTAAATACAGAAAAAGTTAAAGTTTCAGGAAAATTATCACCAAAAATTTTAATTATTGCTCCAAATAAAAAGCTTTCATGGCAGTATCATCATAGGAGAAGTGAAATATGGAAGGTAACAAGTGGTGAAATTAAGGTAGTTACAAGTCATGATGATATTGAAAGAAAAGAAGAAATTCTTAAAGAAGGTGATGAGATAAGAATATTTCAAGGAGAAAGACATAGAATTATTGGATGTGATAATTATGCTGTTGTAGCAGAGATATGGATTCATACTGATAAAGATAATCCTTCTGATGAAGATGATATAGTTAGGGTTCAAGATGATTATGGCAGATGAAATATTCTATAATATTATTTATTTTAACAACATCGTCAATATATTCTCAAATTTTTGACAAAACTAAATTATTAAAAGATTATTCTGACAAAACTATAATTACCTCACAGGTGAGGTCTGAAGGTAATAAGGCTATTCTTAGAGGGACAGAGTCAAAGAAAAACAGAGAGTTCGTATTATTAAATTATAACGGGATTCAGATGTCAGTATACCCAGCATGGGATTTTGGATTTTGGCCAAAACAAAAACCAAATTCTATTGAAGATTTTGAATTTAATGTAGATGGTTTAAGTGAACTAGTAAGTTGGGGCATTGAAAATAATATGTATATGATTCACCACTGTCTTTTCTTTCCTAATAAGTATTTTCCTAATTGGTTCTGGGAATCTAATTATAATTCAAGTGAATTAGATCAAATACTAAATACTTATATTGAAAAAGTATTAATTACTAATAAAAACGGAGATAAGATAGATGCGCTTAATGTCATTAATGAGATATTTGATAAAAACGGCAATTATAGACCCTCTGGTCACGGAAACGAGGATGTTAAGTGGATGGATATCGGTTATGAAGATGATAATTCAGGTCTTAGTGGAAAACAGAAAATCAATGATAAACATCCCATATTTATAAGAAAAGTACTTGAGAAAACCAGGAGTCTTTCTGATGCAAAATTAGAGATAAGAGATTATAATATAGCATTTGGAGGAAAGAAGGCCGATGGTATATATCAGTTAATAAAACATCTTAAAAACTCAAATGTGCCAATTGATGCGATAGGTTTCCAGTGCCATCTAAATACCAATATCAACTATAATTATGATAACTTCTTTGATAATATTAAAAGATTTAAACAAATAGGTGTAGATGTTTATATTACTGAGTTAGATGTTGGGATGAATCTTTGGGGTGGTGATGGTAGGCCAAGAAGAAAAGTTTCTGATGTAATAAAAAATGATAGTGATTGGGATAACTATTTTGAAAAGCAGAATAAAATATATTATAATGTAATCAAGACTTCAAGAGAAGCGGGCGTAAAGCTTATAAGTGACTGGGGTTTCAGGGATGATGTTCCATATGGTAAC
>MDTB01228707.1_pt1 | contig 32907 bp, 30 predicted proteins | sample 811161 | NCBI WGS metagenome assembly MDTB01 (sample SAMN05326650, study PRJNA326480) | marine metagenome | isolation source: seawater | place: Mediterranean Sea | collected 2009 | reverse complement strand
GTAATTATTATCGTTAATAAAATAATTATCTGGATTATAAAGCATGGTTGTTGCCCAAAATGCTTTGTACTTATTTTCTATAAGAAATTTATTTATCTTATTTGGATATTGTTTAAGATTTTCAACCCACAGAATTGGTCTAAATTTTTGCAAGAATTTTTCTCCTCCCATTAAAACCTCTAAATCCATATTTTCGGCATCTATCTTTAAGAAATCACATTTTTTTATATCTAGAAATTCATCTAACTTTATTACTTTAACTTTGTGTTTTCTTTGAGATTTCATTTTAGTAAAAGAATTGTTTTCAGTTTTGAGTCCGACTCCACCAAAATTTCCTATAGTTGAATAATCAATGTCATCTAATTCTAATATTTGCTGTTTTAAACCCAAACCCTCCTTCATAATTTTTACATTATCAAGATTATTTGACTGAATATTTTTCTTGAGTAATTTATTGATAAAAGGTTGAGGTTCGAAAGAATATACTTTTCCGTTTGAACCAACTTTTTTTGCCAATGGTACAGAAAAACAACCAATATTAGCACCAACATCAAAAACTATATTCCCTTCATTTATGAATTTTAGAATTATATTTAATTCTAATTCTGAAAATTCTCCATATTCTCTAATTGCGAGACCAATAAATTCATCAAAGTGACAAAAATCAAACGCACCATGCCTAGCATTTACTGTCCCAACGAAATTGTTCATAAATGAAAGTTTGCAATATTCATTCCGTATATATTTTTACACAATTAGTTAATTCTAATCGAGTCGGACTAGGGGTACCATCTAATAATTTTCAATAGAAGTTTATGTTTTTGTTATAATTAGTATTTATTTGATCAGGTTTTAAAATCTCTACCATATCATTGATTTCAATTTTTTTTTCTCTGGGAAAAGCAAATATATAAAATTTACCTGAACTTTTAAAATGATTATTTGAATTTATAAAATAATTATTCTGATTAAAAAATCTATATTCAAACCAAAAAAGTTTATAGTTTTTAGACATCAGATATTTATTTAATTCGTACGGATTTTTTGGATCATTTTCTGCAACTATAATTGGTCTAAATTTTTCTAAAAACTTAATTCCACCTTCTAGAATCTCCTTTTCTAGTAACTCTGCTTCTAATTTAATTAAATTACACTTTTTTAAAGTTAAAAATTGGTCTAAATTCTTAATTTTTACTTTCATTTTTTTTCTGTTAGTTATTTTGATAAACTTTGAAAAATCATAATCTTTTTTAATTCCAAAACCCCCAAAGTTTCCAACCTCTGAATAGTCTATGTCATCAAGAAAAATTACTCCTGAGGACTTTCCCATTGCAGCATTAAAAATTTCTACATTTTTAATGTTATTTAAAGCAAGGTTTCCACATTGAAGATTATACATCATTTTTTGTGGTTCAAATGAGCAGACTAACCCTTTATCACCAATTTTTTTTGCTATTGGTATTGTCATCAAACCAACATGAGAACCTATATCAATCACATAATCAGATTCATTGATTAATAATAAGATCTTCTGCAATAGCTTTTCTGACCATTCACCATACTCTCTTATGCTTGTGCCTACAAATTCGTCGTAGTTATAAAACATAAAATTACCGTGTTTGGCATTAACTAACCCAATGGCATTGTCTTTCATATTAATTTATTAGCAATTCTTGTTCCATAGATGAATGATTAAGTAGAAAAGTGTGTTAGTGTGTGTGTTAGTAAATTTGAAACCCACATTTACATTGACTTATAGAGGGACGGAATGGGTTCAAAATCCGTTGAACTTCGGTTCATGGCAGTTTGAGAGCACCAATGGTACTATTTAATTATTTATAGAATCTGATTCTAGTTTTTTTATATATTTTGAATACTTGGAAAAATGTTTTCTTAATTTGTATGGATAATTTGATAATGATACAAAACTCCAATCATGACCTTCTCTATTAAATGGATCCTTAGCATCCATCATTGAATTTTCAATATTTTTTAGATTTTTAAATCGTGGAATATCAAATGCAGTGTGGGCAAATGAACCAATTTTTTTTAATATGCTATTAGGAGATGATAAATATGAAAAATGCCACCCAGCGTCTTTTATTATGGGTAATACCAATCTATTACGGATAAAATGTAAATCGTTAAATTCTTCTAATCTAGAAATTTTACCAAAGAAAGCCTTAGTCCATCTAGAATTTTTATTACCAATTCCAAGGCAATTAAAATAGAAATAATGAAATTTCATTTCTAATCTGCACAAGAAATCATGTTTAGGGTACTCCTTAAATTCATTTGCTAAATCTATATTCCAAATCTCATCCACATCACATAATAAAAAAATATCATTTTTATCAAAATTATATAATTCCTTTAAAATTGAATTCCTTTGAGATTTTTCAACCTCTCTTTGAGGCGAAATTTCCGTGTAATGATCATGCTTGATTGAAAAGTCCAGACCAGTTGTATCTGGTTCATGCTTGATATAAATAATTTTATTAAAAAACTTTTTAAATCTACCAGAGTATTTTTCAAAATTATATGTCTTTGGTTTTCCAGTAAACGTTATATTAGATTCAGATATAATAAAATAATCAACTTCATCATTCAGGTAGTTTAGTCGTAGTTCTAGTGTGTCAGTCTCGTTAAAGAAGGGAAAACAATCAATAATCTTCATTATAACAATTAGGCAATTTGTATGCCAAATCAAGGTTATATTAGAAAAGTGGCTCCATTTATACGTAAATAGAATACTAGTTTATTTTATTTAATTTTGGATGATAAAACCCTAAAACTATTGAGAAAGTCATTAAAAAATTTATTGACGTTCATAAAATGAACAATATAATTATTTATGTTATTTATATGCTTTGATTGAACTAATTTTAATATCAATTATTTTAGTCAATGCTGAAAGTTGATGTTTGCTTTGACCTTTTATGATTATAGTTGAAGCGCGGTAGCTATGATAAATAAAGTTAATCGAAATTGAAAAATTAATCATAAATATCTTATTAAAATTTAAATAAAAAAATTAACTAAAAACAAATCAGTCGGTATTGCTGATTGTAAATTATACTAGAAACCCAATTATAGAATTTTATAAAAGAGAAAAAAATGTGCGGAATCTCTGGTTATATTGGTCCAAACTTTATTGATAATTATACCATTAATAGAACTTTATCTTTAATGAAGTCAAGAGGACCAGATAATCAAGATAGTTATGAAAATTATACCAAAGAAAAAAATCTCAATAACGTATATTTGCTTCATTCAAGATTATCAATATTGGACCTAGACAAAAGATCTAATCAACCTTTTTTAAAAGAAAATTTAGTAATAATTTTTAATGGGGAAATTTACAATTATATTGAAATTAGAACTAAGCTAATAAAATTAGATCATAAATTCAAGACACTTTCAGATACAGAAGTAATTTTGGAGGCATTTAAAAGATATGGAGAAAGTTGTGTGAAGTTTTTTGAAGGAATGTGGGCATTTGTAATATTTGATATTAAAAATAATAAAATATTTTGTAGTAGAGATAGGTTTGGTGAAAAACCTTTTTTCTATTTCTTTCAAAATGGATCATTTTATTTTGGTTCTGAGCCAAAATTTATTTTTTCTCTTATGAATAAAAGAATGAAACCAAATCTTCATAAAATTAAAAGTGGAATGTATAACGGATTCAGATCTTTGTTTAAAAAAAGAGAATCTTTCTTTGAAAATTTAAAAGAATTAGAACCATCGTCTAATTTAGAAATAAATTGTAAAATGAATATAGATATTAAAAAGTATTGGAGACTATATTATTCTCCAAAAAAAGACTCATTAAGAAATATTCAAGAAAATATAAAATATCTAATTAACAAATCTGTGAAAATCAGATTACGTTCTGATGTTCCAATTGCATTTTGTCTTAGTGGTGGAATTGATTCTTCAACACTTGTATCGATTGCAAAAAAAAATGGGGTAGATGTCAAAACGTTTTCAATAATTGACTCTGATGAAAGGTATAATGAGAGCGAAAATATTAATTTATTAGTTGATTTCCTTGATTTAGACCATGTAAATATTAAAACTTCTCCAGATAATTTTTTAGAAAGAATGTACAATCAAACTAAATATTTTGAGTCACCAATACCAACAATTTCATATTATGTTCATAATTTTTTAACAGAAAAAATGAAGAAAAACGGATTTTCAGTTTCCATTTCTGGTACAGGAGCCGATGAAATTTTTACAGGTTATTATGATCATTATTCATACTGGTTATATTCAATGAAGAATAATAAAAATTTTGACTTTCTTTTAAACCAATGGGAAAATAGTTATGGCAAACATATTAATAACCCCTTGATTAAAAATATCTCAAATTTTTTAAATAACCCTGGATATCGTAAACATCTTTATCAGGATAGAAGTCAATATGCTAGCTTATTTAATTTTGATTTTGATGATTTTTTTGAAGAAGAATTCTACACACCTGATGTTCTTAGAAATAGAATGATTAATGAACTTTCATCGGAAGTTGTTCCAGTCATTTTATTCTCTGATGATCTAAATTCGATGATGTATTCTATTGAAAATAGATCCCCTTTTCTGGATCAGTCACTAATAGAATACGTTTATACAATCCCTAATGAATTTTTAATAATGGATGGTTATCCTAAATGGCTTTTGAGGAATTTAGACAAAGATTTACTTCCTGAGACTGTAAAGAATGATAAAAGAAAAAGAGGATTCAACACATCAATTAATTCATTATTAGATAAATCAAATAAAGAGATATACGATTGGATATTTAAGGATAGTCAGATCTTTGAATTAATACACAAAGAAAATTTTAAAGAATTTATTTCCAAAGATTTGAAAGCAAATGATAGTTCAAAGTTTTTCTTTAATTTTATTTCTAATAAAATATTTCTAGAACAAAATTCATAAATGAAATGAAAAGTAAAAATCCTTTAGTAACAGTTTATATTGTTAATCATAATTACGGTAAATATCTTAAGCAGGCGATCCAGAGTGTGCAGAAACAAACTTTACAAAATTTTGAAATGATCATTATTGACAATGATTCAAAGGATAATTCATTTGATGTTATCAATAAATTTAAAAATGAAAAAAAAATTTCGATAGTTTTTCAAAAAAATATTGGTCTAAATGCAACAAATAATGTTGCAATTAAGATGGCAAAAGGAAAATATATCATGAGGCTTGATGCCGATGATTATTTGGATCCTAATGCTCTTCAATTGATGTCCTCAAAACTTGAAAAAAACCCAGAACTTGGTTTAGTTTTTCCTGACTATTATATAGTAGATCAAAATTCAAATATATTAGAATTAGTAAGAAGGCATGATTTTTCAGATGTTAAGCTTTTAGATCAGCCTGCTCATGGTGCTTGCACTATGGCAAGAAGAGATTGTTTAATTGCAGTACAAGGATATGACGAAAGTTACCACTGTCAGGATGGATGGGATATTTGGCTGAAATTTATCAATAACTTCGGTGTTGAAAATATTAATTTACCATTATTCTTTTACAGAAAACATAAAAACAGTTTATCAGCAAATGAAAAAAAAATTCTCTCTACTAGGGCAAAGATCTTAAAAAAAAAGGCGAAAACTCTCTCTAAAATTTCTAATTTAGCAGTTATTCCTGCAAGAGGTCCCGAACTAGATAAAGCTTCCTTTGCTTTAAAGAAAATTGGTAATAAATTTCTTATAGATTGGACAATTGATGAGGCAATAAAAGCAAAAAGTGTTGATAAAATAGTTATCACTACTCCAAGTGATTCAATTGAAAAACATGTAAAAAAAAAGTATAAAGACTCAATAAAAGTTTTTAAAAGAGATTGGGCTTTGGCTGCAATAAATGTTTCCCTTGATAAAACATTAACTGACCTTTTCAACAAACTGCCTTCCAAGCTCAATAATTTTAATGTAATAACTATTCTATATATAGAATACCCATTTAGGACATCTCAGTTTATTGATATGGCAATAAATGCTTTAAGAGTGTTCAACACTGACAGAGTTATATCTATGAGAATTCAAGAGGATATTTTTTATTCGCATAAGGGTGCAGGAATTGAACCTTTAAAAAAAAATAAGTTTCTTAAACAAGAAAAAGAAGAAATATACAAAGAGGCTGGAGGAATTTTTACAATTAAACGAGGAAAGATGTTTAGAGAAAGTAGAACAGATAGGAAGATTGGTCATATATGTCTTGATGAAAAAGCCTCGTTAGGTGTTTACACAAAATTTGATTGGAATTTAGCAAAACTTTATGCAAAAGATGTATTAAAAAATTATAAAAATGAAAAAAATTAACTTTAATAAACTTGATAAAACATTTATTGTTGCTGAAATTGGAGTTAATCATGAAGGGAATTTTGATCTTGCTTGCGATATGATTAAAAGAGCATCAGAATGTAAAGTAGATGCCGTAAAATTTCAGACTTTTAAAACGGAAAATTATATATCATCAACGCAAATTGAAAGAAAAAGAAGAATAAAAAGTTTTGAGTTGAGCTATGAACAGTTTAAGGAACTAAAGAAAATTGCTGACAAAAATGATGTCATATTTTTTTCTACACCACTTCACATAACTGATATAGATCTTTTAGTAGACATTTCCGACATAATAAAAATTTCTTCAGGTGATTTAACATATCATGAATTGATTGATTATGCGGCAAAAACAAACAAAGCAATTATCATTTCAACAGGATTAGGAACCATTAATGAAATTTCTGATGCTGTAAAAGTTATAAAAAAAAGAAGGCCCAATATTGTGGAAGATGGAAACCTTGCCATTTTGCACTGTGTGGCATCATACCCAACACCAATTGAACAAACCAACTTAAATAACATCAGGTTTTTAATTGATAAGTTCAAATGCCCAGTTGGATATTCTGATCATACCGTTGACTTGAAAACTTGTGAGTTGGCTGTGGCAAGTGGAGCTAAAATAATTGAAAAACATTTTACTTACAGAAAAGAAAATCAAGATTTTCATGATCATGCTATTTCTGCAGATCCAACTGAAATGAAAAGTCTTGTAGAAAATATAAGAAAAGTTGAATTAATATGCGGTAAATACCAAAGAAATAGAGTTGAATCGGAAAAAAAATTTTATAATCATATAAGACGTTCATTTGCAGTTAATAGAAAAAAAAACAAAGGAGAAATTATAAATAATAAGGACCTTATTCTACTTCGACCTGCACTTGGATTCTCCCCTGATTTAAAGAAAAAGATTTTGGGAAGAAAATTAAAAAAAGAACTCAAAGAAGGTAGTATTATTTTTGAAAAGGACTTAGATTAATTTGCAAATTGGATTGCTAATTTTTTCAAGACTTGATTCAAAAAGATTGCCAAAAAAAGCTTTTAAGTTAATAGGGGAAAGAACTTTGATAGGTCGAGTTTTAGATAGAGCTAAGCTGGTAAAAGGAAACTATAAAATAGTTTTAGTTACTTCTGATAGAACTGTTGATGATCCACTAATTGAATTTGCAAATGAAGAGAAAATTAAATACTTTAGGGGAAGTTTAAATGATGTTGTTTCAAGAGCTATTGACTGTTGTGAATATTTTGGTTTTTCAGCCTTTGCTCGAATTTGCGGGGACAGACCATTTCATTGTCCTGAAATTTTAGAAAAACTTATTTCTATTTACAAAAAAAAAAAATACGATCTTGTTACTAATTGTATGGTTAAAACTTTTCCACGAGGATTGGCAGTTGAAATTATTTCTTTAAAAATGTTGAAAGAAATTTCATGTTTGACAAAAGATCCTTTTGATTTAGAACATATTACTAATTATTTTTATAGGAATTCCAAAAGATTCAAAATTTTTAATTTTAGATACAAATTAGAGAATTTGAAAAAGTATAACTTATCTGTTGATACTTATTATGATTTAATGAGAGCTAAGTGGATTGTATCAAATTTAGATTCTTCATCTGCAAAAATAGACAAAGTTTTTTCTTTGATGAAGATTTGGAGGAAAAAAAGATTATGAAATTTAATCAATTGAATGAAATATGAAAATTTTAAGTATAGGTTTTGGTTATTTATCAACAGCAGCTCTTATGATTGATTCAAAGATTGTGAGCGTGGTTTCAGAGGAGAGGTTTACAAAAAATAAAAACGAAGAAGGCTATCCTATGCAAGCAATAAACTATTGTCTGAAAAAAAATAAAATTAAAGGGAACGATTTAGATGCCATTGTAATTGCCTCTAATCGCCTTAGTCCAATTCCATGGATAACAAAGAATTATTCTTCTTTTTCAATAAAAGATCATGTTACTGCTCAACAAAAATATTGGTACCCCAGGTTAAATGAAGGAAAAAATACTAATTGGTTTAATATATTTAAAGAGAAAGCAGATTTTAATATTTATCCTGGTGGATGGAAAAAAATATTTAATAGAAATTCTAATCATCATGGCAAGGATATATGGCCAAGTGTGAAAAAAAATATATATTTTGGAATTCAAAATCACCTTAAAATTTCAGAGGACATAATATATCACATAGAACATCATCAATGCCATGCAGCATATGCTTATTGGGCAAGTCCTTTCAGAGATAAGAAGTGTTTAATTTTTACAGCCGATGCTTATGGAGATGACTTGAGTGCAACAATATCTATTGCATTAAATAATAAGATATCCAGAGTTAAGGCAATTAAACATAATTTATTTTTTTTAGGAAGAATTTATAGATACACTACTTTGTTGCTTGGAATGAAGCCAGCTGAACATGAGTATAAAGTAATGGGTCTGGCTCCTTATGCAAAAAAAAAATATTACAATGAAGCACTCAAAATTTTTGAAAACCTTTTAGATGTCGATGGTATTAATTTTAAGTGGAAATACAAACCTAACAATATTTATGAGTTTTTAAGAAAAGAATTTGAAGGCCATAGATTTGATAATATTGCTGGTGCACTTCAAGAATATACTGAAACCTTACTTTCAAAATGGATAAAGAACTCAATAAATAAATACAAGATTGACCGTATAGTTTTTTCAGGTGGTGTTTCAATGAACATAAAAGCAAATATGAAAATTCATGAACTTAAAGAAGTCAAAGAGTTTTTTGTGTGTGGAAGCGGCGGCGATGAATCGTTACCAATAGGAGCAGCATACGAATTTAACTATAAAAATAATAAAAATAATAAAATAAATTTTGAAATGACACCTTATCTTGGAAAATCGTATACAAATGAAGAAATTTACGAGTGGGTCGAAAAAAATAATTTTAAAAAAAAATACAAAGTTATTAATAAATTAAATTACGAAAAAATTGCAGATTTTCTCGCCAAGGGAATGATTTTAGGCAGACATAGTGGCCCTATGGAGTTTGGTGCAAGATCACTAGGAAATAGAGCTATACTGGCTAATCCGCAAAATAGATCAACAATTGAAATAATAAATAAGAAAATCAAAAATAGAGACTTTTGGATGCCTTTCGCCCCGTCGATTATTTCAGAAGATTTTAAAAAATACGTTGTAAATCCAAAGAAAATTTATTCACCTTATATGACAATGGGTTTTGAAAGCACTGAGTTAGCAAAAAAACATCTTATTGCAGCTTTACATCCGGCGGACTACACATTGAGGCCTCAAGAAGTAACTAAGAAAAACAATAAAAAATATTATGAGCTCATCAAGGCTTTCAAAAATAAAACAGGTATTGGTGGCTTGCTTAATACTTCTTTAAACCTCCATGGCAAACCAATTGTAATGAGTCCAGACGACGCATTAAATGTATTTGAGAATTCTGACATTGATGCAATTTTATTTAATGATGATACAATAATTATTAAAAATTAATTCTATTATGATTGGAATAATTGATTATGGTCTAAGTAATTTAGCTTGTGTAAAGGGAGCAGTTAGTTATTTAGGTTATAAAGCAAAGATCATCAAAACAGCCACAGAAATAGACTCTGTCTCAAAAATAATTTTACCAGGAGTAGGGGCCTTCCCTGACGCTATGACTGAAATTAAGAAAAGAGGAATTATTCCTGTTATGAAAGAAAATATTATTAAAAAAAAAAAACCTTTTTTTGGAATTTGTCTTGGTGCTCAGCTTATTTGTAATTCAAGTGATGAATATGGCCATAATGAAGGTTTGGGGTGGGTAAATGCAGAGGTAAGAAAAATTAAAATTATTAATAAAAAATTCAGAATTCCTCACACAGGTTGGAATAATCTAGAATTAGTAAAAGACGACTCACTATTTGATGGTATAGGAAATGATAGTCTTTTTTATTTTACTCACAGTCATGCTATTTTTGACAATGATAATAAAATAACTATAGCATATTGCAAACATCAAGAAAAATTTTCCTCTGTTATTAAATCAGAAAATATTTATGCTACACAATTTCATCCTGAAAAAAGTCAAAAATTTGGATTAAAACTTTTAGATAATTTTTTAAAAAAAAATGGTTAGACACAGACTTATAATAGTATTAACGTTTGTAGAGGGGATATTATTCAGAACAAGACTTTTTAACCCAGATTATAGATACACAGCTAATTTTATTGACACTTGGTCTGTAGATGAAATAGTAATGCTTGATATTTCTCGAGACAAAAAAGATAAAGAAAATTTTAGGAAAACAATAAATAAATTTGCTAAAGAATGTTTTGTTCCTTTATCTGTTGGTGGAGGAATAAGAAAGATTGAAGATGCAAAATTTTACTTAGATGAAGGTGCTGATAGAGTTGTTGTAAATACTGGTGCAATTAAAAAAAATGAACTAGTTACTGATCTTGCAAAAAAATATGGTTCTCAATGTGTGATAGCTTCAATTGATGTGAGAAAAAAAAAAAATGACTATGAGGTATTCATTAATAATGGTCAATTAAATACTAAAAAGAAAATAAAAGAATGGGCTTTAGAATTAGAGAAACTAGGCGCGGGAGAGATATTATTAAATAGTATTGATTTAGATGGCTCTCTTCTTGGTTACGACTTAAAATTATGCAAAATGGTTTCATCAGTTGTAAACATTCCTGTTTTAATATGTGGTGGTGGTGGAAATTGGTCTCATTTCTGCGAAGCTATAAAAAATGGCGGAGCTGATGCTGTTTGTACAACAAATATTTATCACTTCTCAGAAAAAAGCATTAAAAGTGCAAAAAAATTTATGAGTGAATCAAAAATCTTGGTAAGAGACTAATATAATGTCTGTAAAAAAAATAAAATTTTGTCAAAATTGTTTTATGCCTTCTTCAAGACCTAGAGTAGTTTTTAAAGAAGATATTTGTAATGGTTGTTTGAACTCAGAAGAAAAAAAAAAAATTGATTGGTCATTAAGAGAAAAAGAATTTTTAAAAATAATTGAAAAGTATAGAAATAAAAAAAATCCCTATGACTGCATAGTACCTTGGAGTGGTGGCAAAGATTCTTCAGCAATAGCACTAAAATTAAAATTTGAGTATAATTTAAATCCACTTCTTGTAACCTTTTCACCGATGTTGCCTACCGAGATTGGAAACTACAACAGAGAGCAACTATTAAAATTAGGTTTTGATAATATATTTTTCAGACCCAATCAAAAAGTAGCTCAATATCTATCAAAGAGGTTTTTAATTGAAAGAGGAAACCCAAAAGTTGCTTGGGATGCTGGAATTAATGTCGCTCCAATATTGATGGGTATTAAGTTAAATATACCACTTATTTTTTATGCGGAACATGGAGAGAGTGAGTATGGGGGGTATGTTTTGAGTGAGGAACATAAAAAACAAAGAGATGTTTCAGAGTTTTTAGAAAATCAGGTTGGTGATGATCCAAACAATTGGGTTGATGAAACGTTAGAATACAAAGATTTAAATCCTTATATCTATCCTAATCTAGAGGAGGTAAAAAAAAAAAAAATAAAGGCCCTTTATTTTTCATATTTTTTTAAATGGGATGTTCTTCAAAATTATAAGTATGTTTCAAGTAAGATGAATTTTAAAACAGCACACCATAAAAGAACAGACGGTACTTTCACTAATTATGACAGTTTAGATGATAAGATGGATAATCTATATTACCATATGCAATTTATTAAATTTGGCTTTGGAAGATCTTTAAGAGATGCATCAAGACTTATACAACTTGGTCATTTAAAAAAAGAAAAAGCAAAAGAATTTATTAATAAATATGACAGTGAATTTCCCAATACGTATCTAAATGATGTTCTAGATTTTTTTGGAATAAATTTAAAAGAGTTACAAGATATTATAGATAAACATAGAAATAATGAAATTTGGAATCGTACTAAAAAGGGATGGGAATTAATAAACAGGGTTGAGTGAATTTTAATGAAAAAAATTAATTTTTTTTTAGAAGATCCTGGCTCTTCAAATTTTGTTTTAGGTCTTCAAAAAAAATTAAAGAAACATAATATTGAAATTGAAATTTATGCAGAGGGCTTCGCAAATAAATATTTAAAAAAATATTGTGAAAGCTTTAAAAAATTCTATTTAAAAAAAATTAGTGAGATAATTAATTGTGATTTACTTATTTTAGGTACATCGGAAAACAAAAATACTCCAAGTAAATCTTTAATTTTCGAAGCAAAAAAAAAGAAAGTTTTAACTGGACTTATAATCGATGCACCTACTTTTGTTCAACAAAGGATATTTTTCAATGAATTTGGCAAAATTAGTGATTTAATTAATTTTTTTTTTATTATTGACGACGATACTGAAAAAATTTTAATCAATAATAAAATTGCAAAAAAAAAAATTATTAAAATAATCAATCCAAAATTTAATTATGTGAAGAGCTATGAAAAGAGGATACACAAGAAAAAAAGTAAAAAACAAGTTGCATTCCTTGGTGAACTTTCAGATGGTATGAAAAAAGAGGAGTTTATGAAAAATAGTAATTATACTCTTAAGGGATACTCAGGAAGTAAAAAAAGAACAGAAATTGTTTTGGAGGAATTTTTAATGGAAATTAATAAATATAGGAATGAGGCAGATATTTATTTAAGGCTTCATCCTAAAGAAAAAAAGTCTGCATATAGAAAATATTTCTCTAAGATAAATCATTTTAGTATATCTGAAAATTCATCTAAATTTATAAGTAGGATGGATCTTGTGGTAGGCATGACTACAAATTTGATAAGTGAGGCTAGAGTTTTGGGGAAACAATGCCTATCAATAATCCCAAGGAATAAAGAAGCTAGTTGGATCAACGCAGATATTAGACCACATATAGAATTTGCTAAAAATAAAAATGAAATTAAATTTTTTTTAAAAAAATTCTTTAGCTCTAAATACGTTCATAAACTATCAAAAATAGATTTAAAAAAAAAAGAATTCTCAACAATGTTAATAAAGATAATGAATGAAAAAAATAATATATAAAAAATTTGTATGTGATGTTTGTGAATCAAGCAGTACGACTTCTATAGATGTAGTAAAATACTATAATAAAAAAGAAACAATAGAAGTTTGTAATGTTTGCGGATTTGTATTTTGTCAGAATAGAAGACCAATAGAAATAATGAAAAAGGATTGGAAAGAGAAAATTTTCAAAAATAAATTTGACACATCAACATATGATTCTAGAAACCCTGCGGTTTTTGCAAGATTAACTTATGCGTTAGAATTTTTAAAAACAAATATAACATTCAAAAATAAATCTATTTGCGATGTAGGTGCAGGAAAAGGCGAGTTTATAGAATTTTTAAGACAAGCTGATTTACAATTAAAAGAAATTTATGGAGTTGAGCTCTCCGAGGAAAATAGTGAAATTTTAAAAAAAAAAAACATAAATCATTTTACAGGAGGTGTGGAGGAATATTGGAAATCAAAAACTTATAAAAAATTCGATATTTTAACTCTTAATTGGACCTTAGAAAACACTCAATCAGCAAAGCACTGTCTTGATATTTGTTATGATTTGCTAAAAGATGATGGTGTGATTCTTATTGCAACTGGGAGTAGGATTCTTGTTCCTTTCAAAAAACCCTTACAGAATTATATACCAAAGAAAACTAATTTGGATATTCACCCTTTTCATTTTAGTGCAAACTCCATAAAGGCATTATTAAATAACGCAGGTTTCAAATCTTTGATTTATAATAGATATATCGATACAGATTATCTTTGTGTTATTGGAAGAAAAAAGGGAAAAAAACCAAAAAAGATCAAATTCTGTGACGACCCTAAAGAAATAAAATTTTTTTTCTCTAGATGGCATAATGAATCACTTAACTATCAATGAAAATACAAAAAAAATTTTTAATTAGATTTATTAGAAAAAAATATTATATAAATAATTATGAGTGAATTAGCAATATTGGGCGGAAAGCCTACTTTTAGGTCCCCATTAAAACCCTACAAATCCATTTCTGTTGATGAAATAAATGAGGTTAACAATGTACTAAAATCCGGATGTTTATCTGGTTTTTTTGGTAGTTGGGAAGATGGCTTTTTAGGCGGACCCTTTATACAAAAGCTAGAAAAGAATTGGTCTAAAAAATTCAATGTAAAACATTCAGTATCTGTAAATTCTAATACATCAGGATTATTTGCAGCTATGGGTGCGATAGGTATTTCCCCGGGTGATGAAGTAATTGTTCCTTGTACAACTATGTCTGCCACTGCAATGAGTCCAATAATATATGGAGGCATACCAGTATTTGCTGATATTGAAAGTGATTTTTTTTGCATTGATATAGAATCAGTTAAAAGTAAAATAACCTCTAGGACTAAAGCAATCATTGCGGTCAATCTTTTCGGTCATCCGGCAAAATTGAAAGAGTTAAAGGAAATTTCAAAAAGAAATAACCTGTATCTTATTGAAGATAACGCACAGGCTCCCTTGGGTCAGGAAGAAGGCGCTATGGCCGGAACTGTTGGAGATATTGGTGTTTTTAGTTTGAATTACCATAAGCATATTCACTCAGGTGAAGGGGGTGTTTGCGTAACAAATGATAGTAATTTAGCTTCAAGATTACAAATGATAAGAAATCATGCAGAGGCTGTAGTTGGCCCATCTGGAACAAATGACATTGTAAACATGGTTGGATTTAACTACAGGATGACTGAGATGAGTGCGGCAATTGCCGACGTGCAATTAGAGAATATAGATGAACATGTAAAAAAAAGAATAGAGATCGCAGAGTTTTTGTCTAAAAATTTAGGTAATCTAGAAGGTATTTACGTACCAAAAGTTAGGGATAAGTGCAATCATGTTTATTACGTTTGGTCGGCAAAATTTGATCATGAGGAAGTTGGAGTTTCAAGAGATAAATTTGTTAATGCTCTTAATGCAGAAGGTTTCGAATGTTATGGAGGATACGTTCAACCTTTATACAACCTTCCTATTTTCAAACAAAAAATTGCTATAGGTTCTTCAGGCTTCCCTTTTAGCGAATCTGACCATGACTACAGTAATGATAAGTGCCCAATTGCAGAGAAATTATACAAAGATCAATTTCTACATTTCCAACCTTGCTCGTTTGAGATTTCGCTTGATGATATGCAAAATCTAGTTAAAGCGTTTTTGAAGGTATACAAAAACAGATATAAACTTTAATTATTAATGTTACTTTATGAAAATAGTAGCTTGTATTGAGGCAAGATATTCCTCCACTAGGTTACCAGGAAAAATGCTAATTGATATTGAAGGAGAGCCGTTACTGTCAAGAGTAATTGACAGAGTAAAAAAATCAAAAAAAATTCATGAAATAATTATTGCAACCTCAATAAATTCTGCTGATCAGAAAATCGTAAATTTTTCAAAAAAAAATAAAATAAATTATTTTAGAGGTAGTGAAGAAAATGTTTTAGACAGAGTTTTGAAAGCAAATCAATTTTTTAATTCTGATATAGTTGTTGAAGTTTGCGGAGACTGCCCATTAATTGATCCAAAAATAATTGATAATGCAATTGAGGTTTTCCTTAACAACCAATTCGATGTTGTTTGCACAGGTGGAAATATTCAATCTTATCCTCAGGGCACAGAAGTAATGGTATTTAAAAGATCGCTTTTAGAATCCTCAGTAAGTTATTGTAATGAAGATTCATATAAAGAACACGTCGGCTTATTTTTTCTTGAAAACCCAAGTAAATATAAAGTGAAGGAATTGAAAGCACCTCTTTCTTTACAAAAACCTAACTTAAGGCTACAAGTTGATTATCAAGAGGATCTAAATTTAGTAAAAAAAATTTACGCCGATCTGCTGCCGTTATTTGGAGATAATTTTTTATTAGAAGATGTAATTAACTTGTTGAACAAAAAAAAACACTATCTAGAAATCAATAAAAATTGTAAAGAAAAACCAGTAAGATGATAAAAAAATTATCCACAATGATAGTTGGTTATGGAAATATTTCTTCTAACTATGATTCTAAAATGGGAATATTTTACCCATATCAAAACCATTCTGAAGTATTAAAAAAACATCCAAATTTTGAATTAACTGCAATAATTGACACTTCCAAAAATGCGAGATTAAAAGCATCAAAAAGTTGGAAATCAGCAATAATTTGTAAAACACTTGAAGAATTACCTAAAGATTATATTCCTGATGTGGCAGTAATATCTACAGGGGCAAACTGGAGATATGAAATATTAAAAAAATTAAAAGTTAAAAAGGGGATTATACTTGAAAAGCCAATTGGAAAAAATATTGAAGACTCAAAAAAAATTTTTGGTATATGTAAAAAGCTGGGTGTTTTAGTTCAAGTTAATTTGCTGAGAAGAGCTGATAACACAAAATTTCTCAAGAAAAAAAAAATAATAGATTTTCTAGGAAAAATTCAATTCATAAATGTTGTTTATGGAAACGGAATCCTAAATAACGGAATCCATGTAATCGATTATTTGAGAAGTTTACTAGGTGAAGTTATATCAGTTCAATCTTTGTCAGATTTGAAAAAATTTGATTCAAAAAAAAATTCTGACGATTTTAACATAACCTGTAAAATTAATTTTAAGAATAATATTATTGCAACAATGCATCCCATAAATTTTAATTTATACAGAGATATAATAATTGATTTTTGGGGTGAAAAAGGAAGAATTGAGATATTTCAGGAAGGTTTATTTTTTAGAAAGTCAATTATTGGACAACATAGGGCAATTGAAAAACACAAAGAAATATTAATTGATAAGGCAAAAGTTTTCAAAACATCCCTTGGAACGGGATACTATGATATCTATCAAAATCTTTATAACGCTATTTCTAAAAAAGAAAAGTTAGTTTCACCTGTTGAAAATGCATTAAAAAATGAGAAAGTAATTTATTCAATTATAAGATCCGCTTCCCATAAAAATAAAAAAATTGTAATATAAAAAAAAAATTAATAATGGAACATATAGACAAACTTGCTACCAAACTAGTTAAATACGAGGAATATTATAATAAACTTAAAGATCAAAGTAGTGAATTTAAGAATTATAGAGATCTTTGGAAAAAAGCCTCGAACTTTGAAGTTGAGACTAGGTTTCCGATTCAAATAGAATTGGAATTGTCGAACGCCTGTAATTATAGATGCGGTTTTTGCCCATATGCTTTTAAAAAAGAAGATATGCCAAAAGGATTTGATCTCCCAAAAAATGAAAAAATAATGGATTTTAATCTGATAAAAAGGGTAATTGATGAGGGTTCAAAGAATGGTTTGATGGCTCTTGAGCTCGGGTATAACACTGAACCTTTAATCTATAAAAAGCTTTACGAGGTAATTAGTTACGCAAGACAAAAATCAATCTTAGATATAAGGATGTCTTCTAATGGACATAATCTTAATGGGGAGGTTGCGAAGAAACTTATCGAAGCTGGCCTTACTCATCTAAACGTAAGCATTGATGCTTTTTCAGAGGAAACCTATAAAAAAGTAAGATCATCTATTTTTTATAAAGAGGTGGTTCAAAACGTATTAAGATTTATTAAAATAAGGGATAATATGAGTCTTAAGTTACCTTCAGTAAGAGTTTCATTTGTTGAAACAAGTGAAAATTCTCATGAAGTATCGGATTTTGTAAAATTTTGGGAAAAAGAAGTAGATTTAATTGCGGTTCAGTCACTGGTAAGTTATTCAAATACGCCTGATCATTTAAAGAAAAAAATAAAAAAAAATCAGGATATTGTTTATAACTGTCATCAACCGTGGACAAGAGTGGCTATCAAATCAAACGGTGATATAAAACCATGTTGTTCAATAAACGGGATGGAATTCAAATCTATTAATGTCAAAAATATTTCGGTATTAAAATATTGGAATAGTACTCCTACTAAAAATCTAAGGAAAAACTTAAAATCAAATAATGGTCATAAAAATTCTATTTGTAAAAACTGCATTGAAAGTATTGATGAAAAAAATAACTAGTTTTTAATTTAAAAATTAATTGTTGGTTGATGATCTTTAAGTTAGTTTAAAAAATTTATTGAAATTCTTAATGATTAATTTGACTATTCAACCTATCTTATTCTGTGAAGGATTTTAATCTCTAAGTCTAGGGTTCATTTCTATTAAGAGTTGGATAAAAATAACAGTTTTAAAGATTTTATGTTATTAAAATGAAATCCACTTTATATATTAAGTAAAGCTGCTAAGAATTTTTTTTCTCAATTTTTTGCATCGATCATACAAACCCAAGTCAATCTCTGGAATCAGTTTCCTTCTTGAAGTAAAGAATTTTACAACTTCAATATTTTCAATTTTTAAAAGTTTGCAAATTTTATTTTGATACTTAGGAAAAACTAATTTTTCATATTCAATAAAAATAATATTTCTTTGGTTTTTACAATTTCTGAAAATATACTGATGATACAAAAACCATTGCTCTAGCCAGTAATTTATAAGATTAGAATCATTATATTTTTTTGGTATAAACCATGGTTTATGATTTAACCCAAATTCATAATGACCGAGATAATTCATGTAAGTTTTTATAAACTTTTCCTTTTTTTGAATTAATTTAAACTTTCTATGCTGAAGAAATAATGAATATGCTGTTTGAAAGGGGTCTCTCATTGGAATTAGAAATTTTGAATTTTTAAAAAATTCGGCTAGTTCATTCAATCTCTTATAATTACCATTGTTTTTGCTTAAATATCTGTCTTTTTTATATTTTAGCATCACTAAATGAATATATTCATTAAAATTTGTTAAAACCTTATCATTTTGGAAAGTATTCCAAAAAACTTCTTCAAACGCCTCTGGTGAATTTAAAGAGTATTTAATTCCATCACCATGGAGCCTTTCCTTGTAGGTGATTTTTTTTTTTTTATAAAATTTTCCCCAAAGATTGGGGGACATTATAAATGGCATATCCTGATAAGTTAAAGATGCAAACTTATTACTTTTATATAGAAAGTTTAATAAAATTGTTGTTCCAGACCTTGGCATTCCAGAAATAAAAACGTGTTGATCATTTCTAATATCTAAATTTCTTTTAAAAAAAAATGTTTCTGAATAAAAAAGAGCTTTCCCTATTAAATAGTTTGATAAAACTACATCGTGTAAAATTTTTTGATGAAAAGAATAGTTTTTCATTTAATTTCTTTGATTTTTTTAAAAATAAAAAAACACAATAATACAAAAATTGACTTAACTAATCCAATAAATGAAAAAATCAAATAGAAAAAATTATTGTTGAATCTTAATAAAATTAAATAAATAAAAAAAATAATAAAAAAAAAGCCAAGTTGTTTAATTGAATTCTTAAGCAGTATTTGAGAAAAGATAATAAGTTTCTTAATATTTTTTTCATTGATATCTAAAAGATACAAAAAAATCTTTTTAACGCAAAAAAGATTAATTTTGATTAATTTTAAAATATTAGTTTTATCAAACAGATAAAAAGACAAAACCAAAAATAAAAAGCAATAGATGTTATCAATCATTAAAATTAAAAGTCTTTATTTTTTCAATTATCAAATTATTCAAAAGTGTCGATCCAAAGATTGATAAGTGATTATTATCATAGTAATAAATATTCTTTTGGCTATGAGTAACACATTTACCTTTTATAGCACTATTACAAAATAATTTATGAGGATAAATTCTAATAATATTTGGGTGTTTAATTGAATCTAGAAGGTCAAAACTTTTTTGAGTCCTTTTCTTAAACACATCAAAACTGGTAACAATAGGATTTTTTTTAAGATCTTGCTCAAATTCTGTCTTTCTAATTGTTAAAAGATTTTTGTTGGCTAAATTATAAATTTTTCTAGGAACATCCCAGCCAACTTCAGGGATTGGGTAGATTAAAATAATTAAATTGTTATATGAAATTAGGTCTTTAATTGTTTTTAAATACTGATTAAAAATAAATTTATTTCTATCTTCTATCCTATCGAGTGAATTTTCTGAATCCTGAATAAAATCTGTCATAATTCCTTCAAATCCACCTTCATTATTATTAAACCTTTTTTCACTTAAAATAAGAGGTAATCTTCCCCCAATAATAATAACTGAATTTGGATTTTTCTTTAAGAAATTCATTCTTTCGTTTTGAGTTTCAATGCCGCAATTTAATTTTGTTTTAAGTGTTTTTTTATCAACTCTTTTTGAGTTTATAATTAATTGACAGCCATCGTATATACTTTGCGCATAATTGAAATTATTAAGCTCTAGTCTTTTTTTAAGATCAAATTTAATGGCTCTTAATTGACTATCTCCTACTAAAATAACATTTTTTACGTTTTCTTTATGTTGATATATTTTATGATTAAAGTATTCTTTTTTGTTTTGAGTTTCTTCTCTTAGAATCTCAGGGACCCTAGTTTCAAAACCATTATTCTTTATTATTAGCTGACAGATTATCATAATCAAAATTATTATTGATAAAAGAATAATATAGAATTTTTTTTTTGAAATTTTAAAATTTCTTGATGGTTTTTCTATTAAGTTATAGGAAAAAAAAGATAGAATTATTAAAAAAAAAATAAAAATTAATTTTTTTAAACTTTCATTGAAATCAAGATCTACAAAAAATAAAAAAGAGATTATTGGGTAATGCCACAAATATAATGAATATGAAATTTTGCCTATAAATTTAAAAGGTGTTGTTGATAATAAAAAAAAACTTTCTCTGGTTGTCAAAAAAATTATTATTGCCGTTCCTATCACAGGTAGTAAATTAAATACAGAAGGATGAAAAATTCTGTCATTAAAAAAAAATAAAGAATAAAAGATTAATAAAAAGCCTAATAAAATAAAAAAAAATCTAATTTTTGGATCAAATTTAATTTGTTTTTTTTCAAAAAAAACTATTAATGAACCGACTAAAAATTCCCAAAATCTGCTTGTAATAAAATAAAAATTAAAAAAAACAGTTTTTGCCTCAAAATTAAAGGTGTCTTCAAAAAAAGGTTTAGAAATTTTTAGATTCCCAAGAAACTGAATTAATAAAATGTTAAGTAAAATAAAAAATAGTATTAAAATTTTTATTTTTTTGGTGAAAGATTTAAGAAATAAAAAAAAAAAAAGGAAAAATTACATAAAATTGTTTTTCAATTGATAAAGACCATAAATGTAAAAGTGGTTTTGATATATTTTCTAGACCATATTCTACCTCGGTCAAATAAAAATAAATATTTGAAGCTCCAAATAAAGCATAAAAAATTGATTTCGTAAGATCTAGAAAATCAAAAGGTAATAAAATAAAAAATCCTACTAAAAGTGATAAAATAAAGATTACAAGTATTAAAGGTATTATTCTTCTAATTCGTCTGTCAATGAAATTTAAGTAGAAATTTTTTTTTTGATAATTGTTAAGAATTATTGTTGTAATTAGATAACCAGAAATTACAAAAAAAATGTCAACACCCAAGAAACCTCCACTAAATATTTTTTTATCTAGCAAATAAATATCTAAATGATAACAAATTACAGAAAAAACTGCTATTGCTCTTAAACCGTCAATCTCTGGTCTGTATGTTATTTTTTTTAACAACTATTTTTTTTTTATATACTTATTTATAAATCTTTTTATGGGAAAAAAGAGTATCCCTAACAAAGCAATAAGAATAGCAAGTATAATCCCAATAATAGAAATAATTAAACCACCAGCCATTCCAGGACCAATATATGAGAAACTTTGAAATGGTAATAAAATAAGAAAAAAAGAAAAAATTAATTTAAACATTTATTATTTTTGATTGTATTAATAGTCTTTTTAAGGTTTTCATCATTACTTAAAATTTTTGAAAAGGCCAAAGAATAGTTTTTACCATTTTTTGCTTTATTAACATATTCCCATAATAATTTTCCATTTTTATCAAGAAATAGTATCCTACCTCTATTAGTTTCTTCAATAAAGAGGCTTCCATCGTCTAAAATTTCTGCTGCACCCTGAACACTTGTGTTTACATCATTTTTATTTAATTGATTTTCAAATTTTTTTGAGAAAGATTTAGTTCTAAAATTATAAATTAATATCTCAACTAATCCAATTTGAGGAACTGTATTAAAGTGAAGGTTTCCTCCATCTATTCTAGATCCTTTATAAAAGTGAACATTATTATTGAAGATAGAAATTTCCTCATTAGATATTATATCAACATCATGTTGATTAACAAAAGGACCACTAATAATGTTTATAACTTTATTACTATCTGGTCTATACTGAACAATCATATTTTTTGACCTTAGACTTAAAAAAAGATCACCCTTTCTCCAATAATTACTATCAAAATCTGCTTGTTGAATATCATTTAAATGGATAGGGTCTCCATCAAAGACTTGATTTGAAAAAAATAAACTTTTTAAATCATTTTCTATTAACATCTCTATCACTGATTTCTGAAACAAAATTTCTCCATCTTTTGAAATTTTTGTTATTGCATCATCTAAAAAGTCACCATAATTTTTACCAACCATTTTTTCAGGTAAAGAATAAGGAAAAATACTTGTGGGTATCCAATAATTTTCATCAAAATCAATCTCACTCATGTGATGGAAATGGTATTTATCATTAATCCATACAATTTCACTGCATGTATTAATTTTTACGAGTGCTGATCCATTTGGGTGAATTATTAATCCTCCGTCTTTTGTTAGTATAGGGGAATCAATTTTATACCTATTTTCATGAAAATCTCTTTTTAATAATTTATATTCATCTCTACTAGTATCTATTTGATTGTTTATTGACGTTACATCTGGGTTCCACTTATGAATGACTTTAAATTTTTTTAAATCTACTAATTCGACTACTGCTTCCTTAATATTTCCATCAAATCTTGATAGAAGGAGAAATACATCTTCACCTTTGTGTTCTCCCACAAAACCATACTTATTTACAAAATCCTCGCCTACTGATCGTTCAATTCCAGGATCCTTCGTAACTTCAAAAATTTTTTTTATATTCATTGGAATTTCAGCTAAAAACACAGCAAATTTTGATATTGGACCAAGTTTGACTGAGCCAACCAGTTCTTGCCTAACAAGAGTTCCAAAAAAAATTGCAAATATAACTGCTAATACAATTGTAACGTAAAGTATCCATATCTCAATTTTTTTAAACACTCAGACCCTGCTTATAATATTCATAAAATAGATTCACTCAAATTTAAATCAAAGATTTGATAAATTCTAGTATTTTTCTTTTTGGTAATCTTGATCTCAGTAATTCTATATTTTTCTAGTGTATTTCTAGGTTATAAGAAAATAGAAAATGCACTCTGTAATATTTTTTACTCATAATTTATTCTAGCAGATACCACCCCCCTTAAATATATAAAAAAAGTAATTATTAATCTATAACAACTCAATTAACTCTCCTTAAAAATTTAACTCTACCCACCTTGATTTCTGGAGTGATTGCTTTAACATCCATAGAGATATTCTAATTTTAGTAATATGCCACATCTTCAATTTGAAATTAACAAGAAGCTTAATAAAGATCTAAAAGAAAAATTCATAAAATTTGTTGAAGTTAGCTTTTCTGAAATAATGCAAACGGGTACAGATCATGTAGCTATCAGTATTAGGGAATTCGAAAAAAGTAATTTAAGTCTTGGTAGAGCTAAAAATCACCAATTTATTTGTTTGATGAACTTAGATATAAGGTCTGGTAGAACGTTGAATCAAAGAAAACAATTAGTTCAAATATTAATAAATGGTGTTAAAGATTTTTTTGGAATTAATATTAAAAATCAATATGTAACAATTACAAGTCATCCTGGAGAGGAATTTAATTTTTTTGAGAAATCTTTATCAGACTGGATAAAGGATGATGACCCTACTAACGAAATTTAAATTAGCTTATGAAAAAGATTTATCAATCAATAGTTCTAATTATTTTTATATTAATATCTATTATATCTTTTAGCTCTAAGGCAAAAGATTATGATAATAGATTTTTTGTTTGTGCTGATGAAGTTGGTCCAATGTTAGAATTTTTGGTTCCTGATTTTAAAGGTAATTCAATGAAAAAGAATTTTTCACTAAAAGTGTATGAAATTAATAATAGGAAATTAGTATTTAAAAATGATGCAGTAATACAAAAAAAATCAAGTCCCATAGACGATTCATATTTTTTTTATGTTGTGAAATATAATTCTAAGGACATTGAATTAAAAAGTGGTTATTTTGAATTTTACCCTCCATCACATTTAATTATGAAGAATCAACTAGCCTCATTTAATAATTTAGTATGCTGGGAAGAGAAAATTTAGAAAAGTTGAATTAGAATAGAAAACCTATCTTTTTTAGATTCTAAAATTTTTTTTATATCTAAACCTTCAAAACACTTTGTACATTATGATAGAAGTTTAGTATTTTCAGTTTTGATACTTTTTTTAAAAAAAAATCATTAATTAAATTTGCTAACTTAATTCCATTTCTTGAAAACTCTGTTAAAGACTGATTTCCTTGAGTTTTTTTCTATTTATAAAAAATCAATATGGCCATGGTTTTTTTAATTTTCATCATTTCAAAAGTGAGGGACTTGATTTTGAAAAAGTACTAAATTGCTAATTTCTTGGCATCCAAATGACCCTGACGTAAACTTGGAATTTGGACTCTAGACATTTAAATATTCAAATTGTGATAACATTAATTAATATTGAGTAATGGTCATGCCAATTTCCATTATTTAAGCAGTATTTATTTTTAAGTATCTTCTTATGATTTTTTAGTTTGAAGTTTTATCCAGTTTTTATTAAATCTATCATCATAATCATTTTGAATTTTTGGTCCAAACCATGAGTCAGGAGAAATAATCTTTTCTTTTTTTTTACCAAGCCAACTTCCCCACCAGGAAAAGGAGCTATTGCTCATAATTACACTATCACATTGAGATAAAGCATATAAATCTTCAACTTCATTATCATTATTGAGATAAATGAACTCTTTAAATTTAAATTTTTTTTTAAATAGCTTTATATCATCAGAGAAAATAATGAATTCATAATCTCTATCAAAATTATCAAGAGCCTTTTTAAGATAAAATGAATAATCAATCTTATGAAAAACCCCATCATATTCTTTATTTAAATAATCACCAAGTCTTACATGTACTCCCACCTTTTTCTTTTTTATGACATTAATTTTTTTTTTTACTTTGTTTGTAATTGACGGTGGAAATTTAAATAAATTTTTTATTTCTTTAGAATGGTCTTGAAAATATTTCTCAGACTGAAAATAGCCAAATAAACATATGTTTTTTAGACCTAGTATTGGTGTGTAACTAAAACCATTTTCATTAAAGGTAAGTTGAATTTCGTATTGTGTCTCTGGAATATTTCTATAAAGTAAATTTTTATACTTTATGGGATGGTGACCTTGACCAAACCCTATATGTTTCATTTTATAATTGATGGCATATTCAGTATTCATTCTTTTTGAATGAGCATAACCAGCTGCTATTTGAAATAATTGATTACCTAAACCACCTAAGAAATTATTTATGATCATTATGATTTCTTTCTTTGCTAATTAATCCTCTTATGCAAACCATCTAATAATTCAAACAACTTGAAGATTTGTTTACTTAGGTCAGTATGAGTATTGCCAACAAAAAAGGCATTTTTATCTATATTATCAACTTGTGTTAAGTCTCCTGAAATTGTGTAATCATAAAATTCTGAAACTTTATTTTTTAAAAAGTTTCCACTAACTACAGGCCTTGTTTCAATTTTATTTTTCTTTAATTCTTGAAGAACATAATCTCTTCTGTTTTTCAAATTGCCATCTAGAAGAATACTAAAACCATACCATGATGAACCTTCATGACTATCTTGAAGCTTACAAAATGATTTGTTTTCAAATAGCTTTTTGAATAAAAAAGCATTTTTTCTTCTTCCTTTTAAAAAATTTGAAAACTTTCTAAGCTGACACCGACCTATTACTCCATTGAATTCGTTTGGTCTCAGGTTATATCCAGGAAGAATAAAATTAAAAGAATCATTAAACTCTTCATTTATAGATTTTTTAACAGCATTTTTTTTTGATAGTTCTCTTGTCCATCCATGAGCTCGTAAAGATTTACAACATTCATAAAAATCATGATCGTTTGTAGTAATCATTCCACCTTCAATCGTTTGAATATGATGAGAAAAGAAAAAACTATGAGAACCAGCTATACCAAATGTTCCGGTGTTTTTGGATGAAAACTTTGCACCTAGAGATTCACAATTATCTTCAATTAAGATTAAATCATATTTTTTGCAGATTTTTTTTATTTTCTGAAAATTTACAGGGTTTCCTAAAATATTGATTGCCAGGATTGCTTTACTTTTTTTTGTGATAGCATTTTCAATTTTATCTTCATCAATATTTAAAGTGAGCTCATTAATATCAACGAATCTTAATTTTATTCCATACTGACTAAAAGGAGAGTAACTTGTACTCCATCCTAGAGCTGGAACAATAACTTCATCACCCTTATTAAAATTAAATTTTTTTAATAATGTCAATGCTGCTACAATTAACAAGTTTGCCGATGAACCCGAATTTACCATTACTGCATACTTAGAACCAAAATAATCACAAAATTCTTTTTCGAATAAATGTACATTTTCACCCATAGTAAGTTTACCTGAATACAATTGATTGATAATTGCGTTGTGTTCTTCCGAGTCCCAACTTTGGTTTGCTAAAGGATAAAAATATTTATTTTCTATTTTTTTGGGTTTAAACAGACGCAAATTATTCAAACCTAAATTCGGAAAAGGCTTAGTTTGGTTTTCAAAATTTCTATTTTTTTTTATTAAACTCATTATTTTCCATTTACTTACCCATTAAATCGGCAAATAATTGATTTTGTTTAGTGTTTAAGTAATTTTTAATAATCAAATTCTATGCCAAAATTAATTAATAAAAAGTAATGCTTAGGCAAATTTCATTTTAAAAGTTATTCACATCTAAATTCTTTTGAACTATTAGGTACTTTGATAAAGATAATCTTGTTTTAATTTTTAAGAATTCTCAAAACTTTTCTAAAAAATTTAATTTTGATAATCCCAATAAAATAATTGATTTTCTCAAGAGATGGAAGGCTGAGAGTATGCGATTTAAAGAATTTGATGTATAAAAAATTGTTTCTGATGAAGTGTTAATTGATATTAAAAAATATTCAATTTGCATATAAAAGTATTGAGAATGGAGAGGCCAAATATAGAATAGTTATCGATATAAATTCGCTTTGAATTAATTTATCTAAATTTTTCATAGCATGTCATTGTTTTTTAAAAAACTCTCTAAGCATTGTGACCAATTAAAATGAGTTTTTGAGTTAGGATGACCTTCACCTTTGACAACCATATCACTTTTAATTTTTTTTATATTACAGTCTGCATATTGAATTCCCTCTTGATTAAAATAATTTATCATTTTTCTTTTATTTGAATCAGAAGTATGCAGAAATAAGTTAATAAAATTTATATTATTTTTAGAAGTAATATTGTTCATTTCCTCAATTACTTTATTTCTAATTACATATCTATTCTTGTACCTTTTATAAGAAAAAAAATACATTAATTTTTTTTCTATAAAATGGATTAAAGCTGAGCTTTCACTCAAAAGGAGTTTTTGGTATTTTACTGATTTATGTTCTTCTAATTGATCTTGATTTAGTGATACATAAGGCAGTTCAACTGCTCCTCTTTTAGAATATTCAAATAGCATTTTTAGCCAAGAATCTTGGGCAATATTCCTTACATCATGATGCTCAACGTAACCATAAATAACCATTTTAATATCTTTATTTTTACTTATTAGTTTTCTGAGCAGAATTAAGTTTTGATAGGTTCCGTAGCCACCAACTCCATAATTCTCGAGATTAAAGTTTTTAAATTTTTCTTGAAGATTAAATACAAAAGTTTCATTATCATTTACGGCAAAACCTTGCGTGAAAGATCCCCCTAAAAATAAAATTCTTTGTAATTTTGGATTATCAATTTGATCAACTCTTCCATTTTTCGACGAAGTTAAAGTAGTAAGTTTGCCGTCATTACTCCATGGTTCAAATTGAAAGATTCCAATTTTTGGTCTCCATCCTAAATCTTTATTATAAACATTTGTTACTGGTTCATTATTTGGTTTAGTAGAATATTTAAAAGTTGTATGTCCAAAAATTCTTAAAAAGATTTCAACTAGAACCAATGAAAGAATGATTGATGTTAATAAAATTAAAGTATTAAGAATATTTTTTTTTAGCATTACTTCTTAATTAATCTAAATCAAATTTATTTTTATAATCTTTGAGATTTCTCTTGTCTTGTTTTTTTTTTTCTAAAACTAACTCTTCTAAGACTAGAACATCTAAATTGGTTCCCATAAAACATCTATAAGCATCTTCTGGAGAACAAACAATTGGTTCACCTCTGATATTAAATGAAGTATTAATCAGCATTGGTGTTTTAGTAATTTTATAAAACTCTTCAATTAATTGATAAAACATCTTATTCGCTTTGTTGTCGATTGTTTGAACTCTAGCACTATAATCTACATGTGTAATTCCAGGTACTACTGATCTTAAGTTATTAATAGATGATAGAGATTTTATTTTATTATTCTTTTTTATTAGTTTGTTTGCTTTAAGTTTAGACACAAAGAGCATGTAGGGGCTAGTACCTTTCATATTAAACCAATTCTCAGAATATTTTTTTAGAACTGATGGTGCAAAAGGCCTAAAGCTCTCTCTGAACTTAATTTTGAGATTTAATTGCTTTTGCATGTTTTTATTTCTTGGATCTGCAAGTATAGAACGTCCTCCTAATGCTCTAGGACCAAATTCCATTCTTCCCTGAAACCATCCCACTGCATTTCCTTTAGATATTTTTTTTGCAATTAATTTACATAATTTTTTTTTTGGAACCCTCACGTAATACGCTTTTAAATCATTTAAAATTTTTACAATTTTTTCTGTTTCATAACGTGGTCCTAAAAAAGAACCAGTCATATTGTCTTCTTTTTTTACAACCCTTTTTTTATTTAGATGCATATACCAAAGTGCTAAAGCAGCGCCTAAAGACCCGCCTGCATCTCCAGCGGCTGGTTGAATCCAAATATTTTTAAAAATTTTTTTTTGTTTAATTATTCCGTTTGCAACACAATTTAGTGCAACCCCTCCTGCTAAACAAAGGTTTTTAGTCTTATACTCTTTTTGAAGAGAATTCAGAATTTTTATCATTATTTCTTCAGTAACTTTTTGTATTGAAGATGCAATATCCATGTGAAATTTTGTTATTTTCGTCTCTGGACTTCTAGGTTTTTGTTTAAATAAATGACAAAATTTATCATTTACCATTTTAAAACCAGTAGAATAATCAAAATAATCTTGATTTAGCCTGAAGGACCCATCTTCTTTAATATGAACTATTTTCTCTTTAATAAGGTCTGCATAAATTGGTTTACCATAAGGGGCCAAACCCATTAGCTTGTATTCTCCACTGTTAACTTTAAAGCCAATAAAATAAGTAAACGCTGAATATAAAAGTCCTAATGAATTTGGGAAATTAATTTCTTTTTTAATTTCAATTTTATTTTTTTGACCTAAAGCTACTGTAGTAGTAGCCCATTCACCAACACCATCAGCAGTAAGAATCAGTGCATCTAAGAAAGGAGAAGGGAAAAAAGCACTTGCAGCATGACTAAGATGATGTTCAGAGAAAAAAATTTTTTTACTTTCAAATTTTTTATCAAAATTTTTTAATTCTTTAAGAATTTCATTTTTCATAAACAATTTTTTTTTAATCCAGATTGGTATTGAAAATAAAAATTGTTTTATTCCTTTGGGTGCAAATGCCAAGTATGTTTCTAGTAATCTTTCAAATTTTAAAAAAGGCTTTTCAAAGAAAATAATGTGATTAACATCGCTTAATTTTATTTTGTTAAATTCTAAAAGATTTTTTAGAGCATTTTTAGGAAAACTTGAATCATGTTTTTTTCTTGAGAATCTCTCTTCTTGCGAAGCATAAACAATATTACCATCTTCAATCAAGGCGACTGAACTGTCATGAAAGTAAGCTGAAATTCCTATTATTCTAATTTTTTTCATTGAATTAGAAAATTGTGTATATAAATGGTGCTACTGCAGTTCCTTGTGTGATAATAATGAGGATTCCAAAGAGTAAAAGAACAATAATTACTGGAAATAACCAGAATTTCTTTCTTTGTAACAAAAATTTAAAGAACTCTTTTATAAAATCTTGCATTTAAAATTGCTGCGTAAAATCTATTTTATTATTATCTCTATTTTGCCAGTAAGTCTTAGAACTTATACATTTTTTTTTTTTTAATAAATCAATCTTAAAAGTTCTTATTATTAAATTTATGGGAATAATTGTAATAATGTAAATGAAAAAAAGAATAATCGGAGAAAATATAGTTCCTAGAAAGTATCCAAATTTTTCCCAGTAAAAACTTGGTAGTTGAAGAATTTTTGGGAAGAAAATAGAGATGAGAGTTAGCACTAATGATAAAAAAAAAAAAACAATAAAATTTTTATTTAAGATTATAAAGTATACCGAAAGTAATAGAAAAATTATCGCAAAAGTATAACCAAAATTTTTACATTTATTTAATGGATAGCTTGTATATTTTTTCATCTAAATACTTTCGTTTATAATATTTTATAATTTCAAAAGAGTTTTAAAAAGTTTAAATTATTTTTTATCTATAAAATTCATAGCTTCATCACATGAAATAATTGGTAGTTTTTTAAAATAAACATTATAAAAACTATCAAAACGTTTATTGAGCAAAGAATTGATTTTTTTATACTTGTAGTTTTTTCTTTTTTTTAAAATACCCACACCATGATCAATATTAACAATTCTAAAATCTAAGTTTTCAGAAGAAGCCAGTTCAACAGCTACTTTCCATACATCCCCTGTCCACGTTTTTGTTCTCTGAGGCACATATTCTTCATCAGGGTTTTGTGGAAGTAAATCATGAAGTAAAATTATACCATTTGGTTGTAATGATTTTAGCGCATTTACACAATCTTTTTGACACTGTTCATATTCATGTAAACCATCAATAAAAATTAAGTCGAATTTATTTTTATTTTTTGAAAAAAATTCATCACTTGTCATTCTAAAATTACCACCACTTTTGGGATCAACCCCAAATTTATTTTTTTTTGGAAGGTAGATAGTATCAAATATAGCATTCTGAAAAACACCAATTTCAAGATATTTACATGTATTTGCTTTATACTTTCTTAGTCCTCTATGAATAAAACTTATTCTGTTATAATTAGAATTTTCAAAAAAAACTTTATTAGGACTTTTGATTTTAAATTTTTTTTTTAAATACCAAAATAATTTAGATTTTTTAATATTTTCTATCATGATAAAAAGTAATTAGGTTTATATCATATAATTTTAGAATACTACAAAAAATTATTAGTAATTACGATTTGATCTGTAAGCTTTTTCAAAGTTTGATTTCACTGGAATGATAATAAAAAAAACAAAAAATCCCAGAAGTTTTATATAAAACCTCCAATACTTATTATTATTTATGAATTTGGCTCTAAAAAAAATGATTTTGGGTGAAATTAAAAAGTGTTTAAACTGAGGCAAAACATAGAATAAATGAGACAGATCATTTGAATTATTAACCCTTTGAATATAATTGAGATATTTTTTTTTATCTTTTACATTATTTAAAACTCTGACCATTTTTTTAATTCTAAAAGGGTTTGAGACAATATTTTTTACCTTTAAAAATGGAAGTTTTTTTTCTATGATCAGAAGTATACTTTGTTCAGAAGAATGAATATCTTTATCATAATGAGGTAACAAAGAATTACACTTAAAACCAGATTCTAAAAACTTTTGTGTAAGACCAATTTCATATAGTTTAACTAATTCAGCTTTAGACTCAACTCTGTTAATTTGGTTGAAAAATTTTTTAAAAATTTGACTATTCAGAACATTTTCTTTTAGAAAAAGAAAATAACTTTGTATGTGAAAATCATTATTTTTTCCTGCTGATGATATACCCCAAAAATCACAATCTTTTTTTTTCATGTTAGTGATAATTTTAGACAAATTATTCAATGGACCTATGATTGAATCATTTGTCAAAACCAAGTTTTTTACTTTTTTATTTTTTAAATACTTAATACCAAGTTTCCAACTACCGAAATCTTTTTCTTTGTGTTCACTTTCAATAATATGTTCAACAAAATAAATTTTTTTTTTCTCAGATAAATTAAGGATTTTATTACTTATGAAAACGACTTTAAAAAAAATAGAATATTTTTTTAATGATTCTAATACATGGAAATCTATTTTTCCATCGGTGTCAAAGAATGCATACAATAAGTAGTTCATTAAAAGACCTTTTTTGTTTTATGTTAAATGTCACTTCTTATAATAGAATAAAAACAGACATTAATATTAAAAGCTTTTTCTCAACATAAAAAAATTAATAAGTAATTATAATTTTTTAACTTATAATAATCATG
>MDTB01226908.1_pt1 | contig 32913 bp, 28 predicted proteins | sample 811161 | NCBI WGS metagenome assembly MDTB01 (sample SAMN05326650, study PRJNA326480) | marine metagenome | isolation source: seawater | place: Mediterranean Sea | collected 2009 | reverse complement strand
GGCTGTAATCTACCGTTTGAATCTGAGGAATTTGAAGGAAAAATAGAGACTACATTTATAGAAGGAAAACAATTGCATATCACATAGCTTCATTGAAAAACAATTTATTTTGAAAGTATCATTATTCAAAAATAAAAATAAAGAATTTACATCCATCGTATTAATATGTGTATTTATTTTTTTTAGAGAAATAGCTATATTGATTCCAGTTATTTACTTTATATTAAGATCAAAAGAGGAAAATGTTCACTCCATACAATTTAAAAATATAATTGATTCTTTAATTACTTTTTTAAAGTTTGCTCCGATTATTTATTTTGTTTCTTTTTTATCAAAATACACTTTACCTGGATTTCTTGAACAAGATATTGTGTTAAATCTTAAGCGGAGTGCACCGTCAGAAATATTTAAGTTTATTGTATCTATAGTTATTGTAGCCCCAATTATCGAAGAAATAACATTTAGGGGATTATTTTATCGTATTCTTAAAAAAAATTATAGTATCTTAATTTCGTCTGTAATTGTCGCACTAATATTTAGTATCGTTCATTTGAATATATTAGCTTTTACAGTACTAGTCACATTATCCTTATTTTTAAATTACATTTACGAAAAGTATGGTAGTATTTTTTACCCTATACTTTTGCATTCCACATTTAATATTATAATGATTATACTTATTTTTACTAACGACCATGATCCCTGAATTATTATGGAAGGCAATTAGTGTAAGTCCTGAAGATACAACTAGTATTATTAAAACGAGGGTTTTACCCATAGTTTTTCCGTATGTTATTTATATAGATGGACAAATGGGGTCCGGTAAAACATTTATATCACGATGTATTGGAAAGTATTATAACAGCAATGACATTGTAAGTAACTCCTTCTCAAAGATATCATTGCATGATGGGTTGCCGAAATTTATTCATTGTGACTTTTATAATATAGAAAAGCAGGACGAATTTTTTTTTTCAAATATATATGATCTAATTGATGATAGCTCGGTTATACTTCTTGAATGGAGCAAATGTTTTTTCCAAATTGAAGTTCCTCAGTTTTTTTTAAAAATCGAATTAACTACTAAGCTTAATCGTAGACTGATGTTGTACAAGTTAGGTCAGTTCAACATTTCCATCTGAGTATTGTCTTAAAATTCCTTCCTTCAGAAGCCATTTAATTTCTTGTAATATTTCGATCTTTTTCTTTTTGAAATTTTCATACTCGCCTAAAAGTTCCTTAATTGGTGCCCCTTGCTTTCCGCATCTCTGAGTTATTAGCTTACAGCATTGATTCATCTCTTCTTCTATGTATTTTTTCGGTTTATATGCAGATATATAAATAACCTTTTTTGAAATGAATGTATGGAAATTGGCTCTTTTTAATGCAATCAGTAAAACTTTGCTTATGTCGTTTTTTATTCGTTCTTTTGAAATTAAAGAAAAGTTTTTTTTGATAATGGAATATTTGCTGATATCATTGATTGATTTTGCTGTAAGTTTGATAGTATTACTTCTAGTGAAGAATTTCTGAAAATTAACTTCTTTTAAATATTTAACCAGAGCATCCATCGAAAAGAATTGGTTTGTTTCATCCATTGAAAATGTTGTCTTGTGAAGGTCAGTTTCTTGAAGTACTTTTATTTCTTCAGCGTCGGTACTTTTAGATAATGATGCAATGTAATCTTTTTTTCTGAAATTTACTTTTGATTTCATTAGGGTTGTCTCGATCAAATTATCAAAAGCATCGTGGCTAGTTGGTGGGTAAAAGTTTCCTGTTTTATTACATTTATATATATATTGAAAATTACCTTTTAACTGTATTTTCTCACCCTTTTTAATTTCAACAAATTTTGAATCTTTAATTAGTTCAGTAATTGCAACTTCTTCGTTCAAGTATATTTCACCATTTTTTTTATTGATAATAAAATTTTTGTCTCGTTCTTTAAACTGAACTTTTAAAGCAAATGCTTGCCGTTTTAAAATTTCTGCAGCCATTACACCTACATCCCTTGTAATAGCATCAGATCGTAGTTGTTTTTTTACTGATTCGTTTACTATCTGGCTTATGCTAACTTGAAATACAAATTCGTTTTTTTCTTTTTTTGTATATTTTGATTTTTTGTGAACGACTTTTTTTCTATCTTGATGATGTTTTTCCTTTTTTTGATATGTATTCGTATGATCCCAGTCAGGCAGAAAATCTAATTCAGTCAGACTGTTTAAGGGTGTTTTTTCTTCTTCAGTCATTTAAAATTATTGGTTGTAAAGTTTCTATTTCTATTTAGAAGTTTTAAACATGCTCAGGTGGCGGAATTGGTAGACGCGCTAGACTAAGGATCTAGTGCCGAAAGGCGTGGGGGTTCGAGTCCCCCCTTGAGCACCATTTTATATTTGTTTGTCAAATATTTGGTGTTTGATTCTTAACCCGTTCTTAAATTCATCTTTAAATGTTTTGTTTGAGAATTCATCAAATCCCTCGAATAAACCATGTTTGCGGTTATCTTTCCAATGCTCAAGAAGTTTTACCTGAAAAGATCCTCCTTTGAGTTTGTAATTATCGGTAATCCATTTGTTAGATTCGTGATTACCGTATTTTGTTTTAAATTTTTCCTTGGCTTCAGATTGTAGGTATGTCCATAGGGAAGGTAATACATCACCTTCAGCACTAAGTTGTGGTTTATAATCAGAGGGTTCCACAGTTTTGGGGTACCAAAAAATGTGAGTTCCATGTTTTTGGCCATGAACATAATCTTTATTTGCTACAGGTATTCCAGACCTATCGTATCTGATTGTTTTTCCATGAATTTTCCCAGATAGGTAGTTTGTTTCTTCTAAAATTTGACCTGAGGGAAAAGTGGATTCAATAGTCCCGCTAAAAGGTTTTTCTTCGCCTCTTATAAAGGCCAAAGGTACTTTAGACCATTTCGCAGATTTGAGAATATTTATTTTTGATATGGAGCCACCAATTACCTGAACTTTACCAATAGTAAATTCTTTTGCATTTGCTCCAATTACTTCAGCAATTACTGAGCTAGAGTAACCAGATCCACCATCTGTAATGATAATATTCGCAAGATCGTCTCCTTTTGTAAGTTCAGGTAAGCACTTGGCCCCGTCTCCTTTCCAAAATAATCTTTCATCAGATAAAATTATTTTATTTGCACTGTGCAGCTCAAAATCAGCAGAATTTTCTCGTCTCTCTTTGTATGGACTGAATGGCAAGCTCGCACTATCTCTAGACCATTTTCCCCACCATACAGAAACCTGATTAATATCTCCTTCAAATAAGGTCAGAAAACTTAAACCGATGCTGATTATAAAAGTTAACAGTGTGACCAAAATAAGCTTCTTCATCGAATTTATAAATAATAATAGGTAAAATATTGATGAGACTCAATGAATTAAGTTGTCCAAGAATCTCTTTTTCTGATCCCCTTCAGAATATTTTTTGGTAAGAAAGGGCCCTCATACACGAATCCAGTGTAAAGTTGGACAAGAATTGCACCTGCATCCATCTTTCTTGCCGCAGAGTTTACATCTGAAATTCCCCCCACTCCAATTATGGGCATTTTGCCATTTGATTGGCGGTGAAGAAATTTAACCACTTGTAAAGATTTATCTTCAATTGCTTTTCCGCTTAAGCCTCCTTCCTCGGGATGCACAATTCCTTTTTCCCTGCCAACGCTAGTATTAGTAGCTACTAAACCTTTAACATTATTGTCTGTAGCAATTTCTAGAATTTTTTCCAGTGAACTGAATGATTCATCTGGAGAGACTTTTAGCAAGCACGGTACCTCCGTTCGATCATTACTTTTAGCCAAGGATATATTTTTTTGGTTGATACCACGAAGGAGTGGTTCGAGAAATTCTTTTTTATGGAATTCTCTTAATCCGGGTGTATTTGGAGAGCTAATATTAATTGTAAAATAATCAGCAATTTCAGCTAAGGTTTCTAGGGAAAACAAATAATCATCGAGTGTTTCAGAAAGAGGAGTAACTTTAGCTTTTCCGATGTTAACGCCAAGAGGTGAATTACGTTGGCCTTTTGGGTAGGTTCTGGCAATCCGGCGACACATAGCTTCTGCTCCATGGTTGTTAAACCCCATTCGGTTGATGATAGACTCTTCATTCACTAAGCGAAATAGTCTGGGCGTAGGGTTTCCTGGTTGAGGTTTGGGCGTAACTGTACCGACTTCCATATGGCCAAAGCCAAGAGCACTGCATACACCAGGGAATTGTCCATCTTTATCAAAGCCAGCTGCTAGACCAATTGAATTAGGAAATTTTACACCAAATGCAGTGATTGGATCTTTGGGGGCGTTAATTAAGGATTCTATTGCCTTGCGCAAAACGGGGAACTTTTCTATCCACGATAAGAGACTGCATGCAACATTGTGAGCATTCTCTGCATTCATCCGGAAAAACAGAGGTCTTACCAATATCTTGTAAATATCATTCATATTATAAAAGTGCTACGATAAGACAGAAAGTTTTGCCGGGAATATTATTAAAATTATAACAAGTGAGTTGACATTCAAAAAGATTTGAAGCTTAAGGCAATCCAATGACAAAAAAAACAGGACCTAGTTTAGAGTGGTGTATAGTCCGTTTATCCGATGATGAAAATTGGTGGATAGACGAGATAAGTGATAAAGAAAATTGGGATGCGGATGATTTAGGAATCATTGATCCTAAACAGTTTCTGCACATAAATGAATTACTGGATTCAATGGGTGAATTTGGTTTAGATTCGCAAATCGTTGATGATGCGTTTTTCACATTTGAAATAAAAGAAGAACTGAAAGGCGGAAAAATTAAACTAGTTCGGGTACGGGATTCACTGCTAAAAGCTGAAGATATGCTTTTCGCATTGCCTGATGTATTAGACGAGGAAAAAGGGCCCTATGCAGATTTCCTGAACCATGTTTCTCAAATTAGGGTTACGATGCTTAATGAGTTAATCGAATTTGTAGAACCTTTCACCCAAGAAGAGATGGAGGAGGTATTATCAGAAAAAAACAACAATGATTTTCTTGAAGGCAGAAGGAGCCATTTCAGTGTTGAACTTATTTCTATTCTTGAATTTGTTCCTGATGGCTTTGCTATAGATGCAGATCTTGATGGAGACGACAAAGGCGAAAACGAAGATGATTATTCAGATTTAGATGAAGAGCTTGTAGATGTATCTGACAAAGAGGAAAAATTATTACCTAATGAAGATCTCAAATGGGAAGAGGAGGAAGACAAGGAGAAAGAAGCTACGCCTTACGAAGGAGGTGCCCCTGACGAACAAGGTTAAAGGGACTTGGCTATTCTCTCCGCAAAATAAGTCAGAATTAAATCAGCCCCTGCTCTTTTAATGCATGTAAGAGATTCATGAGCACATTTATCTACATCTAGCCATCCCAATTTACCGGCAGCCCATATGCGTGAATATTCTCCAGAAACTTGATAAGCGGCAATGGGTAAAGAAAACTTTTCTTTAGCCGCTTTGATAACATCCAAATATGGTTCGGCAGGTTTTATCATTAGAATGTCGGCACCTTCTTGTTCATCAAGCCTAAGCTCGAGCATGGCCTCACGAAAATTGGCCGGATCTAGTTGATAACCGGATTTATCTATGGGTTTATTTTGAGATGATGCAATAGCATCACGAAACGGCCCGTAATAAGAAGAGCAAAATTTGGCAGAGTAAGAAAGAATGGCGACATCATGAAAACCATTTTTGTCTAATGCGTTTCTGATTTCGGCGACTCTTCCATCCATCATGTCAGAAGGGGCGACAACATCAAAACCTGACTGAGCTGCAATTAAGGCAGACTTGCACAACATTTCAATGGTTAGATCATTATCAACTTTACCAGATGCGCTAAGAATTCCGTCGTGGCCGTGACTGGTAAATGGATCAAGTGCTAAATCAGCAATTAAAATTAAATCGCTAAACCTGCGTTTAATTTCTTTAACTGCTTTATAGCAAATTGACTCAGGATTTAGGGCCTCTTTACCTTCTGGGCATTTTTTTTGGTCGGAAATGCAAGGAAATAACGCAAAAGCATGCAGACCAATATTCTGCCAATTTTCAATCTGCTCAACCAATCCTTCAATCGACCATCTATAAACTTCAGGCATTGAATCTATGGCTACTTTTTCTATACAGGTATCGCTAACAAATACGGGCAAAATAAGATCTTCTTTAAGGAGAGAAAATTCTTTTAGCATAGGTTTAACTGCCGTTAGTTCACGGAGTCTTCTTGGACGACGGGATAAATTCATGGGGCTCTTATATTAGGATGGTTGCTTACGAATGGACATGGAGTGGTCTGATGGTATGGTAGATAATCTTAGGTTAAGTATTAAAATAGTATATTAAAAAACAAAGATAAAATGGAAATTGAGGCAATTATAAGCTTTGTTTTACTTGGTTTTGCACTTTGTTCTTTTTTCTGGGAGAAAGTAAGCGTAGATGTGACTGCAATTATTCTTTTGGCAGTTATTCTTTTAATTTCATGTATCAATATTTTTCCCACCTGGCCGAAGTATAAAGAAATCTTTAGCGTATTTTCTGCTGAAGCCCCCATTACAATTGCGGCAATGTTTATTATTAGTGCTGCATTGAACCGATGTAAAATCATAGAGCAGATGTCAGATCTATTGGGTTACTTTTGTAAATTTGGTTACACCAAATTTATGCTGCTACTATTGGGAGTAGTTGCCCTAGTATCAGCTTTTGTAAATAATACGCCGGTCGTGGTAGTATTGCTTCCTGTAATATTCACTTTGTCAAGAAAACTGGGAGTTTCATCTTCTAAAATGTTAATTCCAGTCTCATATGCCTCCATCTTTGGCGGTTGTTGTACTTTGGTAGGAACAAGCACGAATATTTTAGCTAATGGAATTATTACTTCTACTGAAATCTATCCAAATTTAAATCCGATTGGAATGTTTGAGCTCAGTAAATTAGGGCTTCCTTTACTTTTTATTTCATTAGGTTTTTTAGTTTTATTTGGTCAGCATCTGTTACCGGCACGAGAGGGATTAACAAATATCCTTTCAGATATAGAGCAAAAGCAATTCCTAACAGAAGCAGTTGTTTTAAAAGAGTCTCCCTTAATAGGGAAACTAGTAGAAGAAAGCGATATAGCTAAATTTTCAGGCACCAGAATACTTGATGTTATCAGAAGAGGTGAGGCACTTGGCTTTGCTAAAACAACCACACGATTAATTGCTGGAGATAAATTAATTCTTTCCTGCAAACCCCAAGGTATTATTGAAACTAAAGATATAGACGGATTAGATTTATTGGATGAAAAACTTTTCGGAATAGAACAAATTTCATCCGAGGAATCTTTGATGGTTGAAGCTGTGGTTGGACCGTCATCCCCTTTAATTTCCAAAACCCTAAATGAAGCAAACTTTAGATCAAGATACAACTTGGGTGTTCTTGCCCTTCACCGAAAAGGGAAAAATCTAAATGCTCAACTAGATCAAATTCGACTCCAGTCAAGTGATACAATTTTGTTAATGGGTATCAAAAACAATATTGAGAAATTTCGAAAATCTGAAGAAACCATACTTCTAGATAAAGCCCCAATGCCAATGAAAAATCTTAGAAATAAGGCACCTCTTGCATTAGGGATTTTATCTTTAATTATAATATCGGCAACATTTAGATTGGTTCCTATTTCAGTAGCTTCCTTAGTTGGTGCAGCCGCATTGCTTTTAAGCGGATGCATTAAAGCAAGAGATGCTTATCAGTCTATAGAATGGAATATATTATTTCTCATTTATGGGATGCTTGCCCTTGGTATGGTTATGCAAGACACGGGTGCATCAAAGCTTATCGCATCTTCTGTGGGGGATATGACTTTAGGAATTACAGATGGGCCGCTTAAGCTAATAGTGACCCTAATTGCTTTGTATTTGATTACTTCAATCCTAACGGAATTACTGTCAAATGCTGCAACCATTGTTATCATGGCGCCAATATCTTTAGAGATTGCCCAACAACTAAACCTTTCGGCTTATGATGCTCGAGCGTTTTTACTCACAACATGTATCGCCGCCTCAGCTAGCTTTATTACACCGATAGGTTATCAGACAAATACATTTGTTTACACAGTGGGAGGATATAGATTCTCTGATTTTGCACGAATCGGAATCTTTCTAAACCTAATTTATTTCACTGGAACAATTCTATTAGTTTCCTATTTTTGGAATTTTTGGTGGTAAACTGATTAACTACACTAATAACAAAAGGGATTTCTACTGTAAAATAAAGCTTGGGATGCAACTCTTTTACCCAGAACACTGAAGACAAGCTTTACACATTTAAATTAAAATCGGTCCCTTTCGCTGATTATCAGTTTCAGACAAGGATTTTTAAAAAAAAATGGATTTAAGTACTTGAGTATATTTAAATCTCTTTAGACTTATTTATACCAATAATAGTCAATTAATTAAGAAAAGGGTACGCGAGCCAAATATACAAAATAATGGAAAAGAAAATAACTCAAATAAACATAATCTCCTCTTGACCCAAGGTCATACAATAATCAAAATAAATGAATAAATACCAAACCCTTGAAACATCCAAAATAACGGGTTAGGAACAATTTAAGCATTAGAAAAACTTATAACCTAAAATCCATAAAAATGTCTACTGAAAATTCTGAAAGTGAAGAGAACTATGATTCTTCCATGATCCAAAAACTTGAAGGATTAGAGGGAGTCAGGAAAAGACCCGATATGTATATCGGTGACACAAACGAAAGAGGTCTCCACCATTGCGTTTTTGAGATAGTTGATAATTCTATCGATGAAGCACTTGCGGGTCATTGTTCAGAAATTAAGGTGCGATTAAATTCAGATGGATCATGTTCTATCCAAGATGACGGAAGGGGTATTCCTGTAGATGTCCATCCCAAATACGATATGCCATCCTTAGAACTTGTACTTACAAATTTACATGCAGGTGGAAAATTTGGAAAAGGAGCTTATCAGGTTTCTGGTGGATTACATGGTGTTGGAGCAAAATGCGTAAATGCGGTATCTGTATGGTTTACGGCTGAAGTACGTCGTGAAGGAAAAATCCACCAAATGGAATTTTCAAGAGGAATTACGACTGAAAAACTTAAAGTGGTTGGCCAAAGTGAAACTACAGGAACGAAAATAACTTTTATGCCAGACGAGCAAATTTTTGAGACTACGCGGGAATTTAAATTTGATTTACTCGCCAAAAGACTCCGTGAATTGGCTTTTTTAAATCCAGGAGTCAAAATATCCTTGCATGAAGATACAAATGATCAAAAAGAAGAATTTTTATTTGAAAACGGAATTAGCGAGTATGTAAGTTATTTAAATCAAAATAAAACATGCCTGATTGAGGAACCAATCTATTTTATAAGTGAAGCACCCGCAGAAACGGGAGAAGGAACCATTATTGCGGAAGTCGCCTTTACTTATAATGATTCATTTACAGATCAACTCTACGCATACGCCAATTCGATTCATAATGTTGAAGGTGGAACCCATCTCTCAGGTTTTAGAACTGCCCTAACCCGTGTTATTAATAATTACGCAAGACAAAACGATCTACTTAAAGAAAAAGATATTTCTTTAACGGGAGATGATGTGAGGGAAGGACTAACGGCTGTGATCTCGGTTAAAGTCCCAGAACCAAGGTTTGAAGGACAAACAAAGACAAAACTTTCTAACAGGGAGGTAGACGGAATCGTGCAAAAAATCGTTGGTGAGAAAATGAAACACCATTTTGAAATTCACCCAGACCAAGCAAAATCAATCATCGAAAAGGTAGTTAATGCAGCAAGAGCAAGAGAAGCTGCTAGAAAAGCTAGAGAAACGGTGCGTAAAGGAGCATTATCAGGAGGCGGATTACCAGGCAAATTAGCTGACTGTGCAGAGAAAGATCCCGCAAAAAGTGAACTTTACATCGTAGAAGGAGATTCTGCAGGAGGATCTGCCAAGCAAGGAAGAGATCGATTGACCCAGGCTATACTTCCATTAAGAGGAAAGTTACTAAATGTTGAAAAAGCCAGACTAGATAAAGTTTTAAATAATGCAGAGATAAGAAGCCTTATCACAGCCGTAGGTACTGGAATAGGAGACCATGAAGGAGAGGGAGCATTCGACGGAGAAAGAGCAAGGTACCATAAAATAATCATTATGACAGATGCAGATGTGGACGGAGCTCACATTCGGACACTTTTATTGACTTTTATTTTCCGGCAAATGAAAGGGCTCATAGAAAGAGGCTATGTTTATGTTGCAAGACCTCCACTTTATAAGATCAAAAGGAGAAAAACTGAGCAATATATCCAAGATGATGCAGAAATGAGCAAAATACTTATTTCCCTAGGGATGGAAGATTTAAAATTAAAAAGAAATGAAGATAATTACATATTTAACGAGCAGGATCTATCTAAAATTACAGATTTATTTATAGAAATTGAATCCGTCGGAAAAGGGCTCGGTAGATATGGATGTACTATTCAAAGGTTTTTTCAAAAACTTGAAAATGAGAATAACTCACTCCCAAGATTTCTGGCGCGAATTCGAACTGGAAATGAAGAAGAAATTAGATTTTTTAAGGATACGGAGGCAAAAATTGGATTCTTGCAATCACATGGATTAGAAAATGAAAATGAATCTAATAATTTTTTAAAGGAAGTAGACAAGAATGGAATTATGGTTTCACAAAGAATATCCATACACGAAATTTTTGAATCAAAAGAATTAGAGCGTTTAATAATGTCTTGTAATGAAATAGGTATTACAAGTAATTTTTTCAGTGAAAAAAAAAGTGAATCATACAGTTTGGTTTCACAAAACGAGGAGGAAGAAAATAATCTTTCTGGAGTAAGTCAATTTCTGGAAAAAGTTCGAATCTCTGGAAGAAAAGGACTTCAGATACAACGATATAAAGGGTTAGGAGAAATGAATCCCAAGCAGTTATTTGAAACTACAATGGATCCTGCTACTCGTAGCCTCATTAAAGTTGAAATTGCAGATGCAATAAAGGCAGATAATATTTTCACAATGTTAATGGGTGAAGAAGTTGCTCCTAGGCGTGCATTTATTGAGGATAATGCTTTAAATGTTTCTTTTTTGGATGCCTAAACAATTTATATTTAAATTAGTATGAATGCGAAAAGTGAAAATTTAATAAACGGTAACATTTCCGAAATAATGCAGTCTGCTTACATTGATTATTCAATGTCGGTTATAGTTAGTAGAGCTCTACCTGATGTACGAGACGGTTTTAAACCGGTACAAAGAAGGGTTTTGTATGCGATGCTCAGGGAAGGCTTATTACATAACAGACCTTATGATAAATGTGCAGGTGTTGTTGGAGAAGTTTTAAAAAACTACCATCCGCACGGAGACGGGTCAGTTTATGATACATTAGTAAGAATGGCACAACCGTGGGTAATGCGTTATCCACTAATAGATGGTCAGGGAAATTTCGGTTCCGTCGATGGTGATTCTGCTGCCGCTTATCGTTACACTGAATGTAGATTAACGAAACTTTCTGAGGAATTACTCAAAGATATTGATGAAGATACCGTAGATTTTGCTCCAAATTACAAAGAAAGCACAACTGAGCCAACCGTTTTACCATCAAGTCTCCCTGGGCTTTTGATGAATGGGTCAACAGGAATTGCTGTAGGAATGGCCACAAATATTCCACCTCACAACCTTAGGGAACTTATAGACGCGATTTGTGCTTTAATTGATAATCCAAGTATTACGATTGATGAAATATGCCATATAATACCGGGACCTGATTTTCCTGCTGGTGGAAGTATTTCTGGCAGATCAGGAATCAAGTCCTATATGAATACGGGTCGCGGTATTGTAAGAATGCGCGGGAGTATGCACATTGAAGATCTTCCAAATGGAAAACAGCAAATTATTATAACCCAAATTCCTTATAATGTTAACCGTGCAACTTTAGTAACACGAATTGCCGATTTGGTTAGAGAAAAGATTTTAGATGGAGTAAGTGATCTGAGGGATGAATCTACTGAAGTTACTAGAATTGTTGTGGAGCTTAAGCTTGGAGAGATCGAAAGAGTAACTATGAATAAGCTTTTTAAGCTTACAGCATTAGAGAGTAGTTTTGGGGTTATATTGTTGGCTCTGGATAAACTTAAACCAAGGCAACTGAATATTAAAGAAGCTTTAGAAGCCTATTTAGAGCATAGACGTATTGTCACTCTTAGGAGAACGAAATTCCGACTACGCAAAGCACAAGATCGAGCACATATATTAGAGGGATACAAGATTGCGTTGGATAATCTTGATGACTTTGTTAAAATTATTAGAGCCTCAAGCAATCGAAATGAAGCGAAGGCTAATATTTCTAGTAAATATAATCTTTCAGAAAGGCAGACCAATGCAATTTTAGATCTTCGCTTATATCAACTTACAGGTATGGAGCGAAATAAAATCGAGGCTGAATATGCGGAATTGATGGGATTAATTGCTGAATTAACAGAAATTATTGAAAATGAAAGAAGGCTTTTAGATTTGATCAAAAACGAACTTTCAGAAGTACGAGAAACTTATGGTGACGAACGAAAGACTTTAATTACTGAGGCTGAGGGTGATGTTTCAATGGAAGATTTGATTCCAAACGATGGCTGTGTTGTTACCATAACAAAATCAGGATTCATCAAGCGCACTACGGTAGATGAATTTAAGGTTCAAAATAGAGGCGGAAAAGGTGTAATTGGAAGCGGACAGAAAAATGACGATCCAGTCTCATTACTTAAAACATGCAATGCACATGACACATTGATGTTTTTTATGCAAAACGGAAGAGTTTATGTACAGAAGGCGTATGAAATTCCAGAAGGTAGCCGTACATCAAAAGGACGAAATACCATCAATTTTTTAGAAATGCAAAAAGATGAAAGTGTCGCAGCAATTATTGCTGTAGATAATTTTATTTCTGAAGCTTCTCTAGTCTTATGTACTAAAAATGGTGTAGTCAAAAAGACAAAAATTAGTGCATATAAAAATCATCGTAAAGGAGGAATTATAGGAATAAATGTAGATGATGGTGATGAGGTTTTACAGGCTTTACAAATCGATCATGAAGATCATTTGCTTGTTCTCACGGCAAACGGAAAAGGACTTAGGTTTGATTCAAGTCAATTACGTGATCAAGGGCGCGTTACAAGAGGAGTTCGTGGTATAAGGTTAAAAGAAGGTGATGAAGTTGTAAGATTATTAAAAGTTAATGACGAAAGACTCCTTCTGATTGCCGGAAAAAATGGATTGGGAATAAGAACAAAATTCAGTTCCTTTCTTCCCCGAGGAGGTGACACTGAAGATGAAAATGAAGTTTCACCTCGTAAGCGTGGCGGTCAGGGCGTGATTGCAATGAATACTGATTCAGTTTGTGGAGCATTGAGTGTTGATCCGCAAAGTGAAATTTTAATGATTACAAAGGCAGGGCAAACTGTTCGATGTGCGGTCCAGAATATCAGGGAAACGAGTAGGGGTTCAAAGGGTGTAAAACTCGTAAACCTTGGTCCGAGGGATTTATTAGTGGGCATATCAGAGGTTGTTGAATTAGACGAAGATACAGTGGACGAGGTAGATAATCCTCAGGATAATTCATTAGACGAAAATACAGTGCAAAAGGAAGTTAAATCTCAAGACGATAATCAAGATGAACAAAACTCTTCAGGCATTATTTCAGAAAGTGATTAAAATTAATTACACTTTTCAGCCTTGCCGTTAAAAAATATACGCATATCGCATCGAAAAGTGAATGGTGAAATTGGTTCTTTTTTTCACAACAAACAGTGTTACTTATGATTTTCAGTTCTTTTAAATCTACAAATATCTCTACAAGACTCTTCAGGTCGTACTTTTCTAATTTAGGGTATAACTGTCTATAAATTTCAAGGGTATCGAGCCATTTATGTTGTTTGATTTTCTTCACTTTATTATCGATGGAGTAAGGAAAATATTTCTTAATTAGGTTTTTTTCTATAGATGAATTATGAGCTACGATACAATCAACATCCTCAAGTTGTAATTTTTCCAATGTTTTGATTGCTTCTAAATCAGTTTTTTCATCTGCTTTTACAATTGCATCATTTTCAATCAACAAATATCCAATTTCACGAATACCCTTCGCAAGGGAACCTTCGAAGTCCAAATACAGCAATTTTTTCAATGGAAACAATTACCTTTAATAAGTTCGTAAGTTTTGCGGAAGAAGCTACTAATTTGTTAGACATATTTCCGGAATTTAAAAATAGCAATGAAGTTAATCAAAATTTAAAAGAAGATCGCACCCCGGTCACCGATCTTGATTTAAACATCGAGATTTTTATAAGAAAATTAATAAAAGAAAGGTTCCCAACGCATTCTATTCACGGTGAAGAATTTTCTGATACTAATGGTCTGAGCCCCTATAACTGGATAATTGACCCAATCGATGGTACTTTTTCTTATGTCAAAAATGTTCCACTTTTTGGAATTCTCTTGGGACTAAGATACGAAGATACACCTTTATTCGGATCTGTAAGATTTCCTTTATATTTTAATAAATTAGTTGTTGGTGATGGCAAAATGTCATTAGATGACGGTACCAGTCTAGTCCGATCTTTTTCTACTTCTTTTAACGACAGTCTTGTTCTTACATCAGACGAACGGAGTATTTCAAATTCAATTTATAAGGATAAATGGGATGAACTTTGCAATTTAACCAGGTATCATCGAACTTGGGGCGACTGTTTTGGATATTTTTTAGTCTGCACTGGTAAAGCTCAGGTAATGTTTGATATAAATTTAAAGCCCTGCGATATACTTCCCTTAATTCCAATCATTTTAGGTTCTGGTTGTAAAATAATTGAATTAAGATCGCCTTACAAAGACATTATTGTCTGTACTCCGGAAATTTATGATGAAGTAATTAAGGTTTTCTAATGGAGCGGGCGAAGGGATTCGAACCCTCGACATCCACCTTGGCAAGGTGGTGCTCTACCAACTGAGCTACGCCCGCAAAAGATATTCTTCATAATTTATCTTCCTATTTATAACAAGGAAAATTTTTACCTATATTAGTTGATTGAGTCGTTTTGCTTGACACATGGGAAAGTTACTCTATTTTTTACCCTTTTCATTCTAACCCCAATGCCCTCCGCCCATGTAGCTCAGTCGGTAGAGCGCGTCCTTGGTAAGGACGAGGTCGGCGGTTCAAATCCGCTCGTGGGCTCCAAATATATAACTCCAAATAGTCAAAGTAAATGGCCAAAGAACAGTTCCAACGAACCAAACCTCACGTTAACGTCGGTACCATCGGACATGTGGACCATGGAAAGACCACTCTTACTACAGCAATCTTGCATGCTCAGGCAAGAAAAGGATTAGCTGAAGTAAAGTCTTATGCAGATATTGCAAAAGGAGGTACAGTTCGTGATGCCTCGAAAATAGTTACAATTGCTGTATCCCATGTTGAGTACGAGACAGACTCCAGGCATTATGCTCACGTTGATTGTCCTGGACACGCTGATTTTGTAAAAAATATGATTACTGGTGCGGCCCAAATGGATGGAGCGATTCTTGTTGTTGACGCAACAACTGGTCCAATGCCCCAAACTAGAGAGCATATTTTGTTAGCTCGTCAAGTTGATGTTCCGAATTTAGTGGTATTTTTAAACAAATGCGATTTGATGTCCGGAGACGACGAAGAACTGCTCGAATTGGTTGATATGGAAATTAGAGATCTTCTTAGTAAGTATGAGTTTGACGGAGACAACGCTCAAATCATTCGTGGATCAGCTACCAAAGCGATTGAAAATGATGAAAGTGATCTTGGCCTTGGCTCAATTCAAAAATTAATGGATGCAATTGATTCTGAAGTCGAAGAACCCGTCAGAGATACTGATAAACCGCTTTTGATGTCAGTCGAAGATGTGTTCACAATCACTGGCCGCGGAACTGTTGCAACTGGTCGGATCGAGCGTGGAATGGTTAAAGTTGGCGACGAAGTCGAAATTGTGGGTTTAGGCGAATCTCGTAAAACTACCTGCACTGGTGTTGAAATGTTCAGGAAAGAATTAGGCGAAGGACAAGCTGGCGATAATGTTGGAATTTTGCTTCGTGGTGTAGAGAAGGCTGATATTCAGCGCGGACATGTGTTGGCTGCCCCAGGTAGCATCAATCCTCATACAAAAGCTAAAGCCCAAATCTATGTTTTAAATAAAGAAGAAGGTGGAAGGCACACTCCGTTTTTCAAGGGCTATCGTCCCCAATTCTTTTTTGGAACGGCAGATGTTACAGGTATTGTTGAACTGCCAGAAGGCGTTGAAATGGTCATGCCTGGAGATAACCTTACTGTAGGAATCGAATTGCAAAAAGCGATTGCAATGGAATCTGGCCAAAGGTTTGCTATCCGTGAAGGAGGTAGAACAATTGGAGCAGGTAACATCTCTGAAATCGTTTAAATAAAGCAACTCGTTTACTCACGCGGGAGAATAGCTCAATTGGTAGAGCACCGGTCTCCAAAACCGTAGGCTGTGGGTTCGAGTCCCTCTTCTCCCGCCAATGCTTTACTGCCAAGCCTAAATTTAATGAACCCATTCCAAAAAATCCGTACTTTTTATAAAGAAACTATTTCGGAGTTAACTAAAGCCTCATGGCCTAACTTTGAAGAATTGCGTGGTTCCACGGTTGTTGTAATTGCCGGGGTAGCTATTTTAGGTTTATTTATTTCAGTCGCAGATTTTTCTCTCACTAACTGCGTAGAGCTCCTTACCTTACTCATCCAAGTTTGAATCTTTAATCATGAGTTCACAAACTACCTCAGAATCTAGATGGTACGCATTGCAGTGCCTCTCGAATCACGAAGATAAAGTAAGACGTTATCTTACCAAATACAAAGAGGAAGATGATGAGTTTGCAGGATGTTTAAGTGAAATTCTTGTGCCTATCGAAACGGTTTCTGAAGTTAAAAACGGTAAGAAAAAGCAAAGAGATAGAAAGTTTTATCCAGGTTATGTTTTCGTAGAAATGAAGCTTTTCGACCAAGTGGGTATTTTGAAAAAGAAACCGTGGTATAAGATCAAGGAAACCGACGGAGTTATTAATTTTATTGGCAAAGAGAACCCCACCCCATTGGCTGCTGATGAAATAGGCAGGATTTTAAAACAAGTTAATGAAGCTGAAGGAAAGGAAGTGCCTAAAGTTAAATTTACTCAAGGTGAGCTTGTCAAAATTTTAGACGGTCCATTTCTTAACCTAACAGGAGAAATTGAAGAAATAGACCCTCAAAAAGGTACCCTCAAAGTTTCCGTTTCTATCTTTGGAAGATTTACTCCAGTTGAACTGGAATTCTGGCAGGTTGAAAAAGCAGAAGAAGAGTAATAACAAACGAATTAAATTATGTCTAAGAAAGCAGTAGGACTTATCAAACTTCAATTACCGGCAGGTGCAGCCAACCCAGCACCGCCCGTTGGTCCAGCTCTTGGTGCTCAAGGTGTGAATATTATGGGCTTTTGTAAAGAGTTCAACGCAAAGACGAAAGACCAACCCGGAATGATATTACCTGTTGAGATAACTGTTTACGCAGACAGATCATTCTCTTTCATTTTAAAATCACCTCCAGCTGCGGTACTTTTAAAGAAAGCAGCAGGTTTAGCGAAAGGCTCAGGCATCCCTAACCGAGATAAAGTTGGTAAAGTCACAAAGCAACAAGTTTTAGAAATCGTTAAGACAAAGCAGAATGATTTGAATGCTAATGATGAAGAAGCTGCATGCCGAATTATAGAAGGAACTGCGAGAAGTATGGGAATTGAAATTTCGTCCTAACATTTTACTATGAGAAAAAGAAGTAATAGATACACCAAGTCTGCCGCCTTGATTGAAGAGTCTAAAGAGTATGGCCTAGAAGAAGCTTTTGAAGGCATGGGAAAAAATGCAAAAGCAAAATTTGACGAGTCCATAGAATTATCAATTAGTTTGGGAGTCGATCCTAAGCAATCGTCCCAGTCTGTTCGTGGTACTGTTAATCTTCCACATGGGAGCGGGAAAGATGTAAGTGTTCTGGTTTTTACCGAAACACCAGAAGAAGCCAAAAAATTGGGTGCCGATCACGCTGGTCTTGAAGATTTAATTTCCAAAATTAAAGATGGTTGGATGGAATTCGATGTTGCTCTTTCAACCACTTCAGCCATGAAGTCGGTGCGTTCAATAGCTAGGGTTCTTGGACCAAGAGGGCTCATGCCTACCCCAAAGGCAGGAACAGTCACAGACAACCTTGAGGATGCGATCAAACAAGTTAAGGCAGGAAGGGTTGAGTTTAAAATGGACAAGACAGGTGCAATGGCTGTGTTGATTGGGAAGCGTTCATTTAGCAATGAGCAACTTTTAGAAAATGCAAATTCTGCGATTAAGGCAGTGTCATCTTCAAAACCAGATGGATTCAAAGGTAAATTTGTCAGATCAGCTCACATAAGTGCTACGATGAATCCAAGTTTTAAATTATCTTCATCCATTTTCAATTAATATGAGACCAGAAAAAACATTTTTAGTAGAGGAAACAAAGAATCATCTTAGTAAGTCTGAATATTTCTTTCTAACAGATTACCATGGTATTGATGCTCAAGAGACAACAGAGTTAAGGCAAAAACTTGCCGAAAGAGGTGCCGAATTTCATGTTGTCAAAAATTCTTCTATACGGCTTGCTGCAGATGCTGAAATTGTTGACCAACTAGATCAACACCTTTCAGGGCACACTGCAATTGTTGTAGGTGGAGACGATGCCTCTGGCGTGGCAAAAGCATTAGCAGAATATTTTAAATCCAAAGACAAAGTTTCTGTTAAGGGAGGTGCATTAGGTATTCGTACACTCTCTGCAGAAGATATTTCTCAACTAGCTACCCTCCCTGGACTCGATCAACTTCGAGGGCAGCTTCTCGCACTTTTAAATACACCTGCTTCTAGTCTTGTTACTGTACTCAGCGCTCCAGCCCGAGATATGGTTACAGTCTTAAAAGCTAAAGCAGACAAAGAATAATCTTTCGAGAACTATATCTCGTCAAACCAAAAATCATTAACCACCCACCTAGAAGAAATTAGGGGATACCCCTTAAAAACCTTTAGGTACTAATCATATTCAGGCAAGGAGGTAAAAATAATCATGTCAGACCTAACAAAAGATCAAGTAGTAGAATGGCTAAGTAGCCAGTCAGTAATTGAAGTAGCCGAACTCGTAAAAGAGTTAGAAGATAAATGGGGCGTCAGTGCAGCAGCACCTGCAGCAGTAGCAGTAGCAGCACCTGCAGCAGGAGGAGATGCAGGAGGGGCTGCCGAAGAAAAAACCGAATTCGATGTTATTCTTACCGAGTTCGGTGGAAATAAAATCGCCGTAATCAAAGAAGTCAGAGCATTGACAGGGCTTGGTCTTAAAGAAGCCAAAGATCTTGTCGAGAGTGCACCTAAACCTGTCAAAGAAGGTGTAAGTAAAGACGAAGCTGAGGAAATTTCTAAGAAGCTAGAAGCTGCTGGAGCAAAAGCTGAAATTAAGTAATGTTTCTTAATCTTACTTAACAACTTTTAAAGCCGTATGGTTGCTTTCAACCTGCGGCTTTTTCCATTTTTCAAAAAATTCCATTATCCAACCACTCATCGATTATGATAAAGTCAGAAAGACTAAACTTCGGTAAACTCAAAGAAGTAATTGACCCGCCTAATCTTATACAGAATCAGGTAGATTCCTTTCATGATTTTTTACAGCGAGATATTCCATCTTCTCATCGTATGCTGTCTGGACTTGAGGCTGTCTTTAAAGAAGTTTTCCCCATCTTTAGTTACGACGAAAAGTCTCGTTTAGAATATGTGTCTTACACAATCGGTGATTCTGTTCTGAGTGAAATGGATTGCATCGACCAAAATTGCACCTATGCAGCACCCCTCCAGGTTAAATTGAGGTTACGCATGGAAATGGAAGGTCAAAGTAAACCGTTTTACAGTGAAGAAGAAATCTTCATGGGTGAACTTCCGATCATCACTGAAAGAGGCTCTTTTATAATTAACGGTGCCGAAAGAGTTGTTGTTAGTCAGCTTCACCGTTCGCCAGGGGTAAGTTTTGAAGAATCTACTCACACTAGTGGTAAAACACTTCACGGTTTTAGAATAATTCCTGACAGAGGAACATGGATTGAAGCCCAGTTCGACCAGCATGATTTACTTTATGTTTATCTTGATAGAAGGCGTCGTCGTCGAAAATTTTTGATAACCACATTCTTAAGAGCTTTAATGGATTGGGATCCAGAAAAAGATAAAGATTCAGATCAGAAAATTATCGAACTCTTTTACAACATAGAAACATTAGAAATTAATGATTTATTGGCTAAGGATAATGTTTCTAATTATGTTTTAGTTGAACCAATGTTTGATCGCGCCAAAGGTGCTGTACTTGCAAAAGCGTTTGAACCCTTAACCAAAACCTATTTACGAGCATTCGTTAAAGCTGGAGAAAATCAATTAAGAGCTATTGACACTTCTGTAGATGATGGGGCTATCATTCGTTGCTTAAAGAAGGATACAACGAAAAATAAAGACGAAGCCTTAAAGGAAATATATAAGAAACTTCGCCCCGGTGAGCCGCCTGATCGCGTCAATGCGGAAGCACTTATCAAGCGGTTATTTCTCGATCCCAAGCGTTATGATTTAGCTAAGGTTGGCCGTCATATGCTTAATCTTAAATTGAATTTAAGCTCACCTTTAGAGGTTCGTGTAACCACGGTTGAAGATTTAGTCGCGGCAACCCGAAAACTAACTGATTTAAAACGTGGGAAATCAAATGAGGAAAAAGCAAGGCAAGACGCTGGATCTATTTTTGATATGGGAATTGATGACATAGATCACCTTGGAAACAGGCGGGTCAGAACAGTTGGTGAACTTTTAGCTAATGTTTGCAGGAGTGGACTTTCCCGTACGGAAAGAGTGGTTCGTGAGCGCATGACATTATACGATCAGGGAGCGGAGTCATTGACTCCAGGTAAACTCATCAACCCCAAGGCATTGACAACGGTTGTCAGGGACTTTTTTGCAAGAAGTCAACTTAGTCAATTTAAAGACCAAATTAATCCCCTGGCAGAGATGACTCACAAAAGAAGACTCTCTGCTCTAGGGCCAGGTGGTCTAAACAGAGAAAGAGCTGGTTTTGAAGTGCGGGATGTTCATCCTACTCATTATGGCCGTATCTGTCCTATTGAAACTCCGGAGGGACCAAATATCGGTTTGATAAACACATTATCGACTTATGCCAAGATCGATGAATTTGGATTCTTACAATCCCCTTACCATCCGGTGAAAAACGGTATTGTAGATAAAAACCCCAAAAATGTTGCCTACCTCAACGCCTTTGAAGAAGAACGCTTTTTAATTGCTCAGGCGAACACAGAAATTGATCCCAAGAAAGGAAATTTAGTTGGTCGTGTCACTTGCAGATATCGAGATCAGGTTAGTGAATACGATCCATCTGAAGTTGAGTTTATGGATGTATCTCCAAAACAAGTGGTTTCAGTTGCTGCTGGTTTAATTCCATTTCTTGAACATGATGATGCTAACCGTGCATTGATGGGAGCAAATATGCAGCGCCAGGCAGTTCCTCTTTTAAAATCAGATTCTCCTTTCGTTGGTACTGGGATTGAAAAGAAGGTGGCCGAAGATTCAAGGACAGTAACCGTTTCAGAATCTGAAGGAGTTGTAGCATTGGCGGACGGTAAGAGAATCGTTGTAACCGATGATGGAAAATTGCCGCCCCGTTTTCTTAAGGAACCCCGCAGTGATCATAAGCGAGGAATTTACTGTTATGAGATGAGAAAATTTCTCAGGTCAAATGCAGGAACTTGTTTTAATCAGAAACCAATTGTGCGAAAGGGAACCAGTGTAAAAGTCGGACAGGCCTTGGCAGATGGTGCTTGTACAGATGGTGGTGAACTCGCTTTGGGTCGCAACATACTTGTAGCTTTTATGCCATGGAAGGGATACAATTTCGAAGATGCTATTTTGATTTCAGAAAAAATAGTAAAAGAAGATATTTTTACTTCCATACACATCGAAGAATTTGAGGTTACAGCAAGAGATACAAAGCTCGGGCCTGAAGAAATAACCCGAGATATTCCAAATGCAGGTGAAGAGGCACTTCGGAATTTAGACCACTTAGGGATTGTACGAATTGGTGCAGAGGTAAAACCTGGAGACATTCTTGTGGGTAAAATTACTCCAAAGAGTGAAACTGATCTAGCTCCAGAAGAGAAATTGCTCAGAGCGATTTTTGGAGAGAAAGCAGCTGATGTTAAGGACAGTTCCCTGAAAGTTCCTTCTGGAACTCAGGGTATCGTAATGGACATTAAGGTGTCGAGCCGCACGGATGCGGAGCAGGAAAAACTTTCTCCATCAGACTTTCGCAGACAGATGAAGCAAATTAAGGAAGATTTTCGAAATCAAACTGAAGATCTTCGGTCGCAATTGACCGAATCTTTATCCAATATTTTGTTGGGAGAGAAAATTCCTTTGAATGTAACGAATTCTGAAACTGGTGATGTAATTATTCCTGCAAACCGCAAGATTACTAAAACCTTGCTGAGAAGGCTTTCTGCAGTTCACCGTTTTATTGAAATCCCGCCATCTCCAGTTCGAATTAAAGTATTTGAAATCATAGAGAGTTACGAATCCAAATTTACTGATCTGGAAGATGATAGAGATCGCAAGATCGAGGCGATTGAGCAAGGGGATCCTATTGATCAAGGAGCCATCAAAAATGTACGTGTATTTGTTGCTAAAAAACAAAAAATGCGGGTTGGAGATAAAATGGCTGGAAGGCATGGTAACAAAGGGGTTGTAGCCAAAATTGTAGCAGAAGAAGATATGCCTTTCTTGCCTGATGGAACTCCCATTGAGATATGCTTAAATCCTCTAGGTGTTCCAAGTCGAATGAATGTTGGACAAGTCTTGGAAACACATTTGGGATGGGCTTGTAAGAAGCTAGGACTGAAGGTAGCAACTCCTATATTTGATGGAATTCCCGAAAGTCGGATCCAGGAATATCTTAAGGAAGCAAATCTTCCGGAAACGGGTAAATCTACTCTTTATGACGGATGTACTGGCGAACCTTTCTACCAAAAGATAGTTGTCGGTTATATGTACATGTTAAAGCTTAACCACCTTGTATCCAGTAAGATTCATGCACGTGCGGTAGGTCCTTACAGCCTCATTACCCAACAACCACTTGGCGGTAAAGCTCAATATGGAGGTCAACGTTTTGGTGAGATGGAGGTTTGGGCCCTTGAAGCTTATGGTGCTGCTTACACCTTACAGGAAATTTTAACGGTTAAATCTGATGATGTTTCAGGAAGAACTAAAATTTATGAATCCTTGGTTAAGGGAGATAACTCACTTCAGGCAGGAACTCCTCAATCTTTCAACGTCCTGATGAAGGAAATGCAAAGTCTCTGTTTGGACATAAGAGTACTAGGCGAAGATGCATTGTAATCTTCATTTCAGGTTCCCCAACATATAAATCTTTAAAATTAAATATTATGAGTGTCGAAGCAGTTAGTGAAGCATTAGGAGTTGAACCAGGACCTATGGATAAGGTGTCTATAACCGTAGCATCTCCTGATATCATTCGGTCATGGTCCAAGGGAGAGGTTAAGAATCCAGAGACTATTAATTATAGAACATTTAAACCCGAACCCGGAGGTTTATTTTGCCAAAAAATATTTGGACCTGTTCGTGATTACGAGTGTGCTTGCGGAAAGTACAAACGAATCAAGTACAAAGGTGTTGTCTGTGATCGTTGCGGAGTTGAGGTTACAGTTTCTAGAGTACGTAGAGATCGCATGGGACATATAGAACTTGCTGTTCCCGTTTCCCATATTTGGTTTCTTAAAAGTATGCCAAGTCGATTGGGTTTACTTTTAAATATGACAGCGAAGAGTTTAGAGCGAGTTCTCTACTATGAGCAGTACATAGTTACTGATCCTGGCAACACTCCTCTCGAGGAGAAGCAGTTGTTAACAGACAAAGAATTCAGGGAAGCACAAGACGAATTCGGAGATGAGTTTGAGGCAAAAATGGGTGCGGAGGCAGTCCGGGATGTTCTCGGAAGAATTAACTTGGAGGAGGAATTGGAAGAATTGTATGACCAAATGCATGAAACTAAGTCCAAGCAAATAAAGAAGAAGCTTGCTAGTCGGCTAAAGGTTACTCAAGGATTTATCCACTCTGGTGCTTCTCCTGAGTGGATGGTGCTAGATGCGATTCCGGTAATTCCACCTGATTTGCGCCCCTTAGTTCCCTTGGAAGGCGGAAGATTCGCCACAAGCGATTTAAATGATTTGTATCGTCGGGTGATAAACAGGAATAATCGACTTAAGAATCTCCTGCAGCTTAAGACACCTGATGTTATTATTCATAACGAAAAGAGAATGCTACAAGAAGCCGTAGACGCTCTCTTTGATAATGGAAGGCATGGGCGTGCTATTACTGGGTCAGGAAATCGTGCCTTAAAATCCTTGAGCGATATGCTTAAGGGCAAGCAGGGCCGGTTTAGGCAAAATCTTTTAGGAAAACGTGTCGATTACTCAGGACGGTCTGTTATTGTCATCGGTCCTGAATTAAAGCTTCACCAGTGCGGCATTCCCAAGAAGATGGCACTTATATTGTTCGAACCTTTTATCATTCGCAGGCTTAAAGAACTAGGATTTGTGCACACTGTAAGAGGTGCTCGTAAAATGATCGAAAGTCGCTCACCTGAAGTTTGGGATATTTTGGAAGAGGTCACTAAAGGACACCCAGTGTTACTCAATCGTGCCCCTACTCTTCACCGATTGTCGATACAAGCTTTTGAACCTGTACTTATTGAAGGTAATGCAATCCGTGTTCACCCCCTAGTCTGCACTGCTTATAATGCCGACTTCGATGGCGACCAAATGGCTGTTCATGTACCTCTGTCTGTTGAAGCGATCATGGAGGCAAAGCTCCTGATGATGGCAACTCACAATATTTTTTCTCCTTCCAGTGGAAAACCAATTCTTACCCCATCTCAGGATATTGTTCTTGGATCATATTTCCTGACAATGAACCCCAAGGATGAAATTCCAACTGAAGAAAATAAATTACCGTTAATTGGGTCGCTTGAAGAAACTCTTAGCGCGCTTCAAGAGGGAGTGTTGAATTTGCATAATTGGATCCGTCTTAAAAACCCGGATAAAGGAAAAGAAACCAAATTCGGAATAAGCAAAAGAAGCGTCGTTATTACCACAGTTGGCCGTGCCCTTTTCAATACTATTTGGCCAGAAGAACTTGGGTTTTTTAATGAACCTGCCCTTAAAGGTGATCTAGGAAATTTAATTTTAGAAACCTACAATCTTAAGGGTAAAGAAGAGACAATTGCATCGCTGGATCGTTTGAAAGAGATGGGATTTGATATGGCTACAAAAGCAGGCATTTCAATCGGCATCTTCGATATGATTATTCCTCCTGAAAAGAAACAGCGTGTAGAGATGGCACGGAAGGAGATTGATAAAATTGAGGATCAATTTAGAAAAGGAATTATCACGAGGGGAGAAAGGCATAATAAAATTATTGATGTCTGGACTGCAGCAACCGATGATATTGCCAAAGAAGTCTTCAAATCACTTGATGAAAATCTTGGTAAAGATACAATTAATCCAGTTTATCTCATGATGGACTCGGGAGCTCGTGGTAATCGTCAACAAGTGCGGCAGTTGTGTGGGATGCGTGGTCTTATGGCAAAGCCATCTGGAGAAATCATAGAGCAGCCCATTCTTGCCTCATTTCGGGAAGGGCTCTCTGTTCTTGAATACTTTATGTCAACACATGGAGCCAGAAAAGGCTTGGCAGATACCGCACTTAAAACGGCTGATGCTGGATATTTGACACGTAAATTATGTGATGTCGCTATGGATTGCATAATTGTTTGTGATGATGACAGCAGGCGGGATGGAGTGGTTAAAAAAGCAATCATGGAAGGAGATAATGAGATTGTCCCTCTTCGGGATCGTATAATCGGAAGATATTCAAGTGACGATGTATACAATCCCTCAAATCCTAGTGAAATTATTTTAGAATCTGGCTCTCTTATTTCAGAAGAGGTCGCTGATAATATTGACGGCTTAGGTATCACTCGTATTCGGGTTATGTCTCCCCTTTCAAGTAGAATTAAGAATGGCCTAACCGCATTTGAATACGGGATTGATCCATCGACAAATTCTTTAGTAAAGCAAGGTTCCTCAGTCGGAATTATTGCTGCACAATCTATCGGGGAGCCTGGTACACAGTTGACAATGCGTACTTTCCACATCGGTGGAATTGCTAGTGCAGGTAGAGAAGATCCAGTCATCCATGTGAGAAAGGCTGGAAAGATAAAATTCGTTGGATTACGTTTGGTAACATTGGCCAATGGACAGCAGGTTACGCTCAATAAAACGGGATCTATTCAAGTTCTTGATCGAGATGATCGTATTGTTGATGACTACCCAACACCTGCCGGTGCACTACTCCACTTTAAGGATGGAGACGATGTAGAAGAAGATACTCTTCTTGCCCAGTGGGATCCATACAACATCCCAATTTTGTCTGAGAAAAAAGGAGTTATTTCATTTGAAGATATGCTCCCTGGAGTAACTACTAAAATTGAGCGCGACGCATCAGGTGGTCGTTCAATGGTTGTTATTGAACATAAGGAAGATCTTAATCCACAAATCATTGTTAAGGATTCAAAGGGTACCTCGCTTGCGACTTACTCTGTTCCGACCGGTGCTCAAGTTGCGGTTGATGAAGGCACAAGAATTGATGCGGGATCTATTATTGCCAAGACACCCAGGCAAGCCTCAAAAACCCAAGATATTACTGGTGGTCTTCCTCGAGTTGCAGAGCTTTTTGAAGCAAGAAGGCCAAAAGAAGGAAATGTCGGCCAAATGGCGAAGATTGACGGAATTGTCTCGGAAGCAGGCACTCTTCGCTCTAAAAAGCGAATTCTTGTTACCAATGAAGATTCGGGACAGGTAGAGGAACATTTAATTCCACACGGAAAACATGTTCTAGTTCAACCCGGAGATTTTGCTCAGAAAGGACAATTAATTACAGAGGGAGCAAAAGATCCGCACGAAATTCTTGAGATTTTGGGACCTTCCGCCGTTCAAGAATACCTTATCGAGGAAATTCAGAAGGTTTATCGACTGCAAGGTGTTACGATTAGTGATAAACATTTAGAGATTATAATTTCTAGGATGCTTATGAAAGTAAGAATTACTGACCCTGGAGACACAGAATTTTTCTGGGGTGATCAAGTTGACCGCTATGCCTTCATGGATGCAAATGAGTCAATTGCTGGTAAGGGAGGTATGCCTGCCGAAGGAGAGCCAATCTTGCTTGGTATTACGAAAGCATCTCTGGAAACGGACAGCTTCATTTCAGCAGCTTCCTTTCAAGAGACAACACGTGTTCTTACCAATGCTGCTACGCTCGGAAAGGTTGATGATCTTAAAGGATTTAAGGAAAATGTCATTATGGGACACCTGATTCCTGCAGGAACAGGATTGCCCAAATGGCGTCGTCTCAAGATTGATACACTCGGAGCATCATCGAACGAATCACTTACAGCTTAAGAAATAAAATTTTTATTCTTGAGAAAATTTAATAACAAGATATAACAGATCGCTTTTACCCTAAAAATCCTACCTCATGCCAACAATCAATCAGCTAGTAAGGAAAGGTCGTCGTGTTCAGAAGGCCAAAACCAAGTCTCCAGCTCTAAAAGCTTGTCCTTTTCGTCGTGGAGTTTGTGTTCAGGTTACCACCCGTACTCCTAAAAAACCTAATTCTGCAATTCGTAAAGTTGCAAAAGTCAGGCTTACTACCGGTCATGAGGTTATTGCATATATCCCTGACGAAGGTCATACACTTCAGGAACACAGCATTGTTCTTCTAAGAGGTGGCCGGGTTAAGGATCTGAATGGTGTTCGTTATCATATAGTTCGCGGTACACTTGATTGTCAAGGAGTTGAAAAAAGAAGAAGGAGTCGTTCCAAGTACGGCGTTAAAAAACCAAGAAGCTAAATGTCTCGCAGAAGAAAAGCAACTAAACGGGCAATTATGCCCGATCCACTTCACGGAAGTCCCCTGATTGGCTCTCTCGTAAACGCGGTGATGATAAGCGGGAAAAAATCTCTGGCACAACGCATTGTTTACAAAGCAATCGAAAAAATGGCGGAGAAAGTAGGAAAAGGAAATCCGATCGAACTAGTTTTAGGTGCTCTTGAAAATGTTCGCCCCAAAATTGAAGTTAAAAGCAGAAGGGTCGGTGGTGCCACCTATCAAGTTCCCATTGAGGTTCCTTTTGAGAGACAACAAAGCCTAGCTTTTCGTTGGGTTGTAAATGCAGCTTCTGCACGCAAGGGTACACCCATTGCCGACGCTTTAGCCAGTGAATTGATCGATGCTTACAACAATACTGGAGGTGTTGTTAAGAAGAGAGAGGAAACTCACAAGATGGCTCAGGCTAATCGTGCATTTGCACATTTACGCTGGTAAATTTTGATTGATGAGTAATAACGATCAGTTTTCTTCCGCTAATTCTCCAGACCGCCCTGCGGTTCTTGAGCATACTCGCAATATTGGGATTGCTGCGCATATTGATGCAGGTAAGACAACATGTACAGAACGAGTTTTATTTTACTCGGGTGTTGTTCATAAAATTGGGGAAGTTCATGATGGTAATGCAACTACTGACTGGATGGAGCAAGAGAGGGAGAGAGGTATCACGATTACATCTGCTGCAATTTCTTGTGGTTGGACTACTGATGAAGGGCCTTACGCTGGAATTGATCACCGCATTAACATTATTGATACTCCTGGACATGTTGATTTTACCGCAGAAGTTGAACGGTCACTTCGAGTTCTAGATGGTGCTATTGGTGTTTTTACCTCCGTGGAGGGCGTTCAACCACAATCAGAAACGGTTTGGCGCCAAATGGACAAATATAATGTTCCACGGCTTGGATTCATTAACAAAATGGATCGAATGGGGTCAGATTTTCTAGCAGCCGTTAGCTCCATGAAAGATAAATTAGGAGCGAATGCACATCCTTTATTTTTGGCGATTGGTGCTGAAGAAAATTTTAAGGGACTAATTGATCTAGTCAAAATGGTCGCTTACATTTACGATGAAAGTGATGAGTCCGGCGTTAAGTTTGACACGGTTGACATACCTGAAGATCACATTGATCAAGCAAATGAATATCGTGAATCCCTCATCGAAGCGATTTCAGATTTTGATGATGATATTGCTAATAAGTTTTTAGATGGAATAGAACTTTCTGAAGATGAAATTAAGCTAGGTATAAGAAAAGCCACATTATCTTTAAACTTTGTTGGTGTTATTCCTGGTAGTGCATTTAAAAACAAAGGTGTCCAGATGCTAATGGATGCTGTGGTCGATTACCTTCCTTCCCCACTTGATCTTCCTCCCATGAAGGGTGAGGATATTGATAAAAATGAAGTTGAGGTATCTCCTGATGATTCCGCAAAGGTTGCCGGCTTGGCTTTTAAGTTAATGACCGATCCTTATGTTGGTAAGCTTGTTTTTTACAGGGTTTATCAAGGTACTATGAGGAAAGGAGCAAGTCTTTACAATCCTCGTACCCGCAAAACCGAAAGAATTTCACGACTCATGGTCATGAAAGCCGACGCTAGAGAAGACATTGAAGTCGCATATTCAGGAGATATTTGTGCAATTATCGGTGTTAAAGATGTCGTTACTGGTGATACCTTAGCAGACAAAGATCTTGATTTAAGGTTAGAGCCTCCTAGTTTTCCTGAACCAGTAATTTCAATGTCTATTGAACCAGCAACAAAAGCTGATCAGGAAAAAATGGGCATCGGTCTACAACGATTAGCCGAAGAAGATCCGACTTTTGGTCTTTCCACCAACGAAGAGACTGGACAGACGATCATTTCGGGTATGGGAGAGTTACATTTAGATATCATCAGAGATAGATTATTCAGAGAGTTTAAAGTAGAGGCAAATGCAGGAAAACCTCAAATTGCTTATCGTGAAACTATTTTATCAAAATCTGACGGAGAAGGTAAGTTTATAAGGCAATCAGGAGGTCGTGGTCAATACGGACATGCCCTGATTAGACTTGAACCATTGGAAAAAGGAAAAGGCATAGAGGTTGTAAACGAGATTGTTGGCGGTTCCATACCAAAAGAATTTATTAAACCAACTTGCCAGGGCATAAAAGAAGCTGCATTAGGTGGTGTAGTCGCAGGATTCCAGGTTATTGATTTTAAAGTAACTCTCTACGACGGCTCTTTTCACGATGTTGATTCATCTGAAATGGCATTCAAAATGGCTGGAATTTTTGCTTTCAAAGACGCCATGCAAAAAGCGAGCCCAATTTTACTTGAGCCCATCATGAAAGTTGAGGTTTCAACACCTGATGAATATCAGGGAGAATTGATGGGTGACCTAAACAGGAGACGTGGCCAAATTCAAGGAATGGAATCACGGGGGAAAGTTTGCGTCATTGATGCCTTTGTCCCTCTCGAAAATATGTTTGGATATTCAACAGACATGAGATCCCTTTCTTCTGGTCGAGCAGATTATTCGATGACACCATCCCATTTTGAGCAAGTCCCGCAAAATCTTGTTCAAGGAATTGTAGATACAAATGCAAGGGAACCAATTAGATCTTAAATTACGATGAACGGACAACGCATACGCATTAAACTTCGCGGATTCGATTATCGTGTAATCGACCAATCTGCTTCTGATATAGTAGATACCGCTAAAAGAACTGGAGCACGAGTGGCAGGACCTATTCCCATGCCCACGCGGATTGAACGATATACTGTGAATCGTTCGCCCCATGTTGATAAAAAATCAATGGATCAGTTCGAGTTGCGCACTCATAAACGACTTATTGATATTATGGAACCCACCGTACAAACGGTCGACGAACTTAAAAAATTAAATTTACCTGCAGGTGTAGAAATTAACATAAACGTATAACATTATTGAACCCCTTTAAAGCAGGTTGCCAAAGACAATAGTCGCCTGCCGCTTAAAGAATGAATTTAGAAATTATAGGAAAAAAGCTTGGCATGAGCCAAGTGTACGATGAGAACAATAATCTTGTTCCAGTTACCATTATAGAGGCAGGGCCCTGTCCGATATTGCAGATTAAATCGAGTGACACAGATGGTTATGAGGCAGTTCAAATAGGGTATAACCCTCGAGGAAAAGCGCCAAACAAGCCTAATAAGTGTCAGGTGGGCAAAGCCAAAAAGGCAAATGTTGAACCCCAACACGTCTCTCAGGAGTTCAGGCTTACAGGCGAACACAGTTTCGAACCAGGTTCGTCTCTGACCGTTGATATGTTTAACGATGTTCAAATGGTTGATGTGGTTTCCACTACTAAAGGTAAGGGTTTTCAGGGAGTTGTTAAAAGATGGAATTTTGGGGGAGGTCCTGCGTCTCATGGATCCATGTTTCACAGAAGAGGTGGTTCTTATGGGTTGTGTCAGTGGCCTGGAAGAGTTTTTAAAAACAAAAAAATGCCCGGTCACACAGGAACAGTACAAAGAACAACCCAAAACCTTAAGTTAGTTAAAATCCTTCCTGAAAAAAATATTTTGTTGATCAAAGGTAGTGTTCCGGGAAGTAAGGGTACAATTCTTACAGTTCGTGTTGCAAAAAAAACCAAAGTTTCTAGCTAAAGATGAAATTAAAACTTTTTAAATCGGACGGTACAGAAACTGGCGAGTACGCCGTTGAAAATTTTCCATCATTAGAAAACGGAAAAGGAAGCGATGCGCTACGACAAGTTATTTTAGCTGTTAGGGCTAACCAACGACAAGGTAATGCCTCCACAAAACTTCGCTCTGAAGTATCTGGTTCCGGAAAGAAAATCTTTCGTCAAAAGGGTTTAGGTGTTGGTAGAGCTGGTGATAAGCGTGCCCCTCAGCGCCGTGGAGGAGGTATTGTTTTTGGTCCCCGCCCTCGATCTTATTCTCAAAAATTAAACAAAAAAGTACGTCGCTTAGCTTTTCAACGTGCCTTGATCGATCAAGCGGATGCTGAAAATCTACTAGTAATCGAAGACTTTGATCTGAACGAACCCAAAACGAAACAACTTGATGGTATTTTAAATAAAATTGTACCAGAATCTTCGAAACTTCTTTTGGTTTCCGATTCTCACAAGGAAAATATTAATTTAGCTGGCAGAAACCTTCCATATGCAAAGCTCAGTTCTGCTCCAGATCTGGGCCCTCTTGATTTAGTTCAAGCAGGCAAAATTATCTTTAGTATTAAGGGAATTGAAGTTCTCTTAGAAAAATTAGGAAACTTATAATGAAGGAGTCCGTATCAATTATCAAGGAAGCTTTGCTTACTGAGAAAGCAACAACTCTATCTGCCAATTATAACCAGTATGTATTTTCGGTAGATATGAAGGCAACGAAACGTAATGTTAAAGATGCTGTGGAACAAGCTTTTGGAATAACAGTTCTAAATGTTAACACCTTTATTGTTAAACCTAAGAGCAAGAGAGACCGAATGAGAAGAAATAAGCTTGGTCACACTGCTCACATTAAAAAGGCTATTGTTAAATTGAAATCAGGCGATGCTATCGATCTTGCCTAAAGGAAACTAAAGATGCCAATATTACAACAAAAACCAGTTACGCCCTCCGGGAGGTTCTATTTTAAAAATAAAGTAACAGTTTCAAAGAAACGTCCCGAAAAAGCGTTAACAAAGGGACATCACCGGAAAAAAGGTCGAAATACTCACGGTCGTATAACATCTCGACGCAGAGGTGGGGGCCATAAGCGC
>MDTB01207027.1_pt1 | contig 32916 bp, 29 predicted proteins | sample 811161 | NCBI WGS metagenome assembly MDTB01 (sample SAMN05326650, study PRJNA326480) | marine metagenome | isolation source: seawater | place: Mediterranean Sea | collected 2009 | reverse complement strand
CAATGTGTGGGCAAAAGAGAATGAGAACATTATAAGGTTCCGCAGATCGCCCCTTTCAGGAAATGAGACCTGGAGACGAATGGCTCAACATTATTATGCATTGGAGAGATTAGATGCGTTAGAGGATAAACATGAACATTTTTTTTATGCAGTGCATGAAAAGAAATTAAACATAAGTTCACCAGCACGCTTAATGAAATGGACTAGAGAAGAATCTATAATTGGTTATGAGCAAGCTGTCGATTCAAATTTTGTTAAAAGCAGGGTGACATCTGCAGATCAACTTGCCAGACGTTTGAAAATAGCTAGTGTGCCCGCTCTTCTTGTCAATGGCAGATATGTCATAAAGATAAGTGATAAAGTCGGAACATCAAGAATGCTAGAAATATTAGACTTCCTAGTAAGAAAGGACCTTAATCTGACACCTAGCTTACAGTCATCGTTAAATTAAACTATTACTACTCATAATCAAGCAATGTTCATGTTGACAGATATAATCTTGATGGCGTGATGCGTTGGTGACATACCGCTCAATGTACATCCATAAGAATTCGATCTCAGATCATTTCACTTAACGTGATCATCCAAGGGCACAGTGGTTGCGCGTTGTCTAATCGCATCTTCCACAGTTAGTGCAGCCATATTAAATATTCCCCGTGCGGAAACAGAAGGTATTAAAATATGCGCTGCATTATCTAAACCATTTAAATATGGGCCAATCATAATAGCGTTACTTATGGACCGAGATAACCCGAGTGCTATACTCGCTGCGTCCATATTTGGCATAATTAACAGATTAGCACGGCCGGTTAAGCGATTATTTTTAAAAATCGATGATCTCAACTGTTCATTGAAGGCTGATATTGCATGCATTTCACCATCAATCTGTAGATCAGGATTACACTCGCGCAGTCTTTCAGCAGCAATCTTCATCTTGTGGGCACCTTCGTCATCATAAGTACCGAAGTTAGAATGTGACAAAAGAGCCACCTTTGGCTCGATACCAAACTTTCGAATGAACTGAAGACAATGTTGTGTCAGCGCTACTAACTGATCCTCGCTAGGGTCGATGTTGACGAAAGGATCAGCTATAAATAAAGGTCCGTCCTGCAGCAGAACTGCACACACCGAGGAAACCATCGGCCTTTGCTGATTAGAGAGGACAGTTGTAATATCCCGTAGATGGTGGTCAAAACGTCCAACCTTACCGCAAATAACGCCATCAACCTCTCCAAGCGCAGTCATTACGCCTGCTAGTACAGTATTATTGCTAAGCAAAGAGTTTTGAGCGGCCTCCAGAGAAACACCATTTCTCCCTACTTTGTCATGGTAATAACGATAGTATTCTTCGTGATTTTCGCACGTTAGAGGATCAATAACTTCGATATCGCTACCTATTGAAATTCTCAAACCAAGCTCATCTAATTTTCGCTCGATAACATTAGGTCTACCGATAATAAAAGGTCTCGCAACACCTTCATCCACAACAGATTGTAAAGCTAGCAGAACATCCTGATTTTCGCCTTCGGCAAACACAAGTTTCGCATCCGGTAAAGTCAATGCATGTTCGATAACAGGCTGCATGAATATTCTACTGCTACTCACATAGGCGTGTAGCTTCCGGCGATACGAACCCATATCCTCAATTGGTCTAGTCGCTACTCCACTCTCCATTGCAGCTTTTACCACCGCCACTGGTACTTCTTCAATTAGTCTTGGATCGAACGGTTTGGGAATCAAGTAATCCCTGCCAAATTTTAAAGTTTGTCCCGCATAAGCCTTCGTTACTTCTTCAGTGGGTTCCTTAGTAGCCAATTCTGCAATAGCCCTAACACAGGCTTGCTTCATCTCATCATTAATGGTTGTAGCGCCACAATCCAAAGCACCTCGAAAAATGAAGGGGAAACAAAGAACATTATTTACCTGATTAGGGTAATCAGAGCGACCCGTCGCTAAAATAGCGTCCGGTCTTGCCTCTCGGGCTAGTTCAGGCATAATTTCTGGAATTGGATTTGACATTGCTAGTACCAGAGGGTTGTCCGCCATTGTTTTGACAGCCTCTGAACTAAGTACGCCCGGACCAGACAATCCCATGAAGATATCGGAATCTACCATTGCATCATCTAGAGTTCGAGCGTTCGTTTGTACAGCATATTTTTCCTTCCATTCATTCATTCCCTCTTGTCGGCTATGATAGATTACTCCCTTACTATCACACATAATTACGTTATCTTTATTCAGACCCATACCCACTAATAGATCTACACAGGCAATGCTTGCAGCGCCCGCACCTGATACAACTAACTTCACATCCTCCAAAGCCTTGTCAACAATCTTGAGCCCATTATAAATAGCGGCTGCAGATACAATCGCAGTACCATGTTGGTCGTCATGAAAAACTGGGATACTCATTCTTTCTCGCAAGCGTCGCTCCACGACAAAGCATTCAGGGGCTTTGATATCTTCGAGATTTATTCCTCCGAACGTGGGTTCCAAGGAGGCAATGATATCGATCAACTTTTCAGTGTTTGTTTCATCGATTTCAATATCAAAAACATCAATATTGGCGAACTTTTTAAATAAAACAGCTTTACCTTCCATAACAGGCTTTCCTGCAAGAGGGCCAATAGCGCCAAGACCTAAAACTGCAGTACCGTTAGAGACTACTCCAACCAAGTTACCACGGGCAGTGTAGTCAGCGGCATTCTTGTTATCCTTTTCAATCGCTGTACACGCGAAGGCGACTCCTGGAGAATAAGCCAAAGCTAAATCATGCTGATTGGAGAGAGGCTTTGTAGGCTGAATAGATAACTTACCAGCCACAGGTTCCCGGTGATAAATAAGCGCTTCGTGCTCCATGGAATCTACCATTGTTCGGTTTCCTAGATTTAAAGTTTTTGAAAGTATTAACGGGAAGGCACATTATGGGGCTAAGCGATAAAAGTAAAGTTTTGATGCGCTTATCTCACAATAAAGAATTTTTGAGCGACGTTTGATAGATTAAATACTCAAAATTTTCTTTTAAGGGGTTTCGCCCGCAGAAAAATCGTCTATTATTTTGTGTTTACAAAATATCGTTGAGACTTCTAAACAAACCAATTTAAGTGACAAAGAGGAATTTATTATGCCAACCTCTCAAGAGCAGATAACTGAGGCTATCAAAAGTTATTACGCTCAAGAACTAAAATCAAACCAAGACTTAAAAACGAATGCCTGCTGCGCTACTGAATCGCTACCTGTTTACATTAGAGAGGTATTGAAATCTATACATCCAGAGGTTACTAGTCGGTTTTATGGCTGCGGATCACCCATACCCAATGCAATTGAGAATAAAGTTGTTCTAGATCTTGGATGTGGAACCGGTCGCGATTCGTTCATTTTCTCTAAATTAGTTGGCGAAAATGGCCATGTTATTGGCATCGATATGACACCCGCCCAAATAGCAATCGCAATTAAGTATGCGGATTACCACCGTAATAAATTTGGTTACCGTTGCTCCAATACTACCTTTCATGAGGGGTATATTGAAGACCTGAGCACTATTAATATAGAGGATAATAGTATTGATCTAGTTACTTCCAACTGTGTTCTTAATTTATGTTATGACAAACAAAAAGCCTTTAAAGAGATATTCAGAGTTCTTAAGCCTGGAGGTGAGCTATATTTCTCCGACGTATTCTGTTCGAGGCGGATTCCTGAAAACCTGCAGAGAGACCCTATACTTCGAGGAGAGTGTCTTGGGGGTGCTCTGTATATAGAAGATTTTCGGCGGCTGCTAGCCAAACTGGGTTGCTATGACTATCGCGTAGTTAGTAACGTAAGAATTCAGATCAATAATGAAGATATCGAGTCAAAGGTGGGTGATATTGAATTCTTTTCCATAACCATGCGAGCTTTCAACATAGAACTTGAGGATCGCTGTGAAAACTACGGTCAGGTTGCTTGGTATCTTGGAGGAATTGAGGAAACCCCAAATCAATTTATGCTAGATGATCATCATATATTCGAGAAGGGTCGACCCATGTTAGTTTGCAGTAATACAGCGAGGATGCTATCACAATCGCGATTTAGCCGGTTTTTTAAGGTTCAAGGTAAGGAGACGAAGCATTTTGGGCTTTTCGAGTGTGGGTCGTCATTGAGTTCTGACAGTCAAACTGCTCCCAGTCCCTGTTGCTAACTGACCTGAGTTTTTTGAGATGATTAGAGTCAACCACGGACCCCGCATCGGAATTGATCTGGGAGGAACAAAAATAGAAGCCGTACTTATGGATTCGCAGGGGGAAATTACAAAGACCGAGAGATTACCAACACCCAAGGATAGTTATGGGGAAACTCTAAGCGCAATTTCAAGGATTATAGAATCCCTCCCTGCCCCAGATAACGTCCCAATTGGTATAGGCACCCCTGGCGCTATATCTCTTCTTACAGGCTCAATGAAAAACTGTAATAGCACTTTTCTAAACGGCATGAATCTCCAAGAAGATCTTGAGCGAAAACTTGGTAGGCAGGTACGTATCGCTAATGATGCGGATTGCTTTACCCTTTCAGAAGCAAACGATGGTGCCGCACAAAACGATTTTTCAGTCTTCGGAATTATTCTGGGCACCGGGGTTGGAGGTGGCATTTGTCTAAATAAGCAACTAATAACGGGAATTAACGCTATCTGCGGAGAGTGGGGCCATAATACGTTACCACTAGCTAGTTATCGAGGTGATTACGAGCCCAAACCAGGAAGAAACTGCTATTGTGGCAAAGTCGATTGTGTAGAGACATGGTTATCGGGACCAGGTCTCCAAAGAACCTTTCAAGAAATAACAGGACAAGAATGCAGTGCCAAAGACGTCGTGATGAAAGCAACGCAGGGTGAAGAAGCAGCTTGTAAGGTGCTGGATCAGTATCATAATTTGTTGGCACTTGCACTTTCCACCGTTATCAATATTCTCGATCCGCATGTGATTGTTTTGGGTGGTGGAATGTCCAACGCAGAATCAATTTACAGAGAGACAAAAAAATACCTAAATCGATACGTATTTTCAGACCAAATAAACAACAAGATTGTGCCTGCCTTGCATGGAGATTCCAGTGGCGTCCGCGGGGCGGCCTGGCTTTGGTAAGAATAAAACGGGCTCCCGGGAAAGATGAACAGAAAAATGTGTATTTAACTGTTACAAAATCAGGAGAAGGGATGCCTGGCGTTCACTATTTCTCGTTGGTTACATTGCTGATCTCTCTGACCGGCATCTCAACCAAATTCCTGGGCAGTTTTTTACTTACTTTTACACCAAGCTCACGCATTCCCTCAGCCCGTTTGACAAGATTACCTTTACCGGAAGTCAACTTCTTATAGGCGTCCGTATAAGCAGTCTGAGCCGAATCGATTCTCGAACCTATTGTCTCGATATCAGAAACGAAGCCGACGAATTTATCGTACAAAGCACCTGCACGATTCGCAATTTCTTGCGCATTCCTGTTCTGATTTTCGTAGCGCCAAATATTCTGGATAGTACGCAGCGTAGCCAGCAATGTAGTCGGACTCACAATAACAATATTCTTCTCAAAACCATCAGAAAAAATTTCTCCATCATATTGGACTGCTAGTGAAAAGGCCGCCTCCACTGGCACAAAGAGCAAAACGAAGTCTAGAGTATATGTACCTTCCAACCGCTGATAATCTTTCTCTCCTAAACCTCTGAGATGTCTTCGTAGCGACTGAACGTGCTGTCTCAACGCCTCCTGTCTTTCAGGATCTTCTGCTGATGAGCAATATCTCTCGTAGGCTGTTAGAGATACTTTCGCATCGATAATAATATTCTTTCCTTCTGGCAAATGGACCACAACATCGGGCTGCCGTTTCCTTCCCTGCTCGTCCCGTAATGCCACCTGAACCTCATATTCTCTTCCTTTCTGCAAACCAGATTTCTCTAAAACTCGTTCAAGGATAACCTCACCCCAAGTTCCTTGAGTCTTACTTTCGCCCTTCAGCGCATTGGTCAGATTGATAGCGTCATTACTGATTTTGATATTTAAGTCTTGCAGATTTTTCAGTTCTTTTGCTAGTGAAAAACGTTCCCTACTTTCATTGCTATAGGTATCCTCAATTCTTTTTTCGAAGTCCTTGATGCGTGCTTGCAAAGGGTTCAGCAAACTTGAAATCTGCTCTTTACTTTCATCCCTATATCGCTTCTGTCGAGAATCAAATATCTCTCTTGCGATGGAACTGAATTCCTTATTCATTTTCTCACTCGCTCGCTCGAGCATAGCCAACTTTTCTTCATTCTGACCGGACTGCTCTTGAAGTGTTGTTTGCAAAACGGAAATCTTTTCTCGAAAACTGGTAGATTCATCTCGCGCTTTTTCTAGATCCATGACTAGAGACTTATTACGCGTCAATAGCTCTGTAAGTTGCTCAGATAGCCCTTCTTTCACTGCCTTTAACGTCGCCTCCGAAATAACAAGCCGTCGCGTCTTTCGAGCATAGAACACAACGGAGAGAAGCCATCCGATTACAGAACTAGTTAAAACAACGGGTAATAGATCAAACAAACGCGCACCTCCCAGAACTCCGTAGTTCCCTGCAGGATAGCAAAATATGCTTTAGACCTACACAGTTTAGTGCAACAGGGTAAACATTTTTCTTCGATAAACCGTAGCGATCTGGCTCCCTTTCCCAAGCAAACTAAATACTCGGATCATTGTGGTGCGAGCTTTTTGCTCCTCCCATTCTCGATCAATTTTCAGAATCTCTAAAAGCTGGTCTAAAGCTGCTTCCAACTCATTGCCTGCAATCAATGCAAATACCAAATCCATACGAGCGGCTAAGTTATCGCTATTTTTATCTACTTCAGAATATAATTCTGTTGTTGAAGGTAGAGAGGCGGCAAGCTCGAGAAAGTACAATCGGTTAGCTGGTTTTTCAATACCTTCGGTGTCGGAAGATAATTTTTCCAAAACCTTTTTACCCTCATCTACACGACCATCCAATATCAACAGATCAGAGAGTTCAGCTTGCAAAGCATAATTACTTGGTTCCTGACTGATCACCTGTTGCAACATCTCAATAGCCTCTGCTCTTTGACCATTTGCCAGCATTTCACCCATATTCTCCCGAATTCTATCTAAAGGACTCATGGTAATTTGGTCTAAGAGCGTTCTCAGTTGTTCTAATTCTTGAGGTCCCTCGAGATCTTGTAGCATTTTCCCTTGAAAAATTACTTTTACCGTAGGTAAAGTCCTAACTTGAAGCTGCTGCACCAACTGTCGATTATTTTGAATGTTTACCCTAGCCAACAAAAATTTTCCCTGGTACTCCCCAGCTAATTGTCGTAGTGAGATTGAATAATCTTGATTTGCTTCTGGAGATTCAGCGTAGAATTCGAGGAGTACGGGCTTCTGAGCCGACTTTTCAGCTACTTCTGATTGAAAATTCTCAGCGCTGACTTCAACAACGTTAGATACCGTATTCATAGGCCCCTCAAAATAAAAAACGCGTAGACTACATCTTTAAGTGGATTTTTTCTATCTAGTCTTATTAGAAGGCAATCGTCATATTATGGACAGTTATGTAACTTTAATTCCAACCCGAAGCAGTGCTGTTGCCACAATTCGAGGAGAGTGCCAAGGATTTGATTTACCTCTATAGAGTATCTTATTACCTTTGCTCATAAGCCAGATATCTTGAGAAACAATGTGCTTTACTTTCATAAGTGCAATCTTCATCGTATTTTACTGTATTTGTATACAGTAATGTATATAGATACAGTTTTCAACCCATATTAAGCCAGGGGAAACCTGTTTTTTGATCTGCAACAATGAGCTCTCCCCGCCAATTACTCAGTGCTTTTTGAGCAGCTTCTAAGGCTAGATCTGGAGTATTATTCTTCTCGCTAATATGACCAATAACTACATATTTAAGTCGATCATTTTTTACCAAATGCAATAGTTCCGCAGCTTGACTATTGCTTAAATGCCCCTGGCTCCCCCCAACTCGGGTTTTCAACCCGGAAGGATAAGGACCATCAGCAAGCATCTGAGCATCGTAGTTACATTCGAGAAATAGGGCATCACAGTTCTTATATCTCTCTCGAACATGAGTTGTAATATGTCCAATATCTGTCAAAAGACCAAAGCGATATTTGCTCCCTCCCGTAAAAATAAACTGGCTTGGTTCTCGAGCATCATGGGGAACTGGAATTGGTTCTATTTCAATCGTACCTATCTTAAACGGATGATGGCTGCTGACTACTTTACAATTTGACCTTTTCTCATACTGAGAGCCTCGGAAAGTACCCGAAGTCATACGCGTAGCGATGCCAAAGTTTGCAGCAAAAGCATCCACCCCGCTAATATGATCAGCATGTTCATGAGTAACTAAAATAGTGTTGATATCCTCGGGAGATTTAGACAGACGTCGTAAGCGGACTATAGTTTCTTTTAAAGAAAAACCAAGGTCTACGAGCAGACAGGTATCCTCATCTTCGATCAAGGTTCCATTCCCACGGCTCCCACTACCAAGAGAAGCGATACGCACCCTATAGTGGACCTAGCGTCATGAGGAGTATTTTTTAATTACTTTAAGTAGCTTTTCAGCAATTTTTATATCGGCCATGGTGGTTTGGTCACTGTAAACCGAAACATGTACTTCATCTTTGATAGTTGATAGGCGAAGCTGGAACAGATTACGCTCCTCGGCTTCCCCCTTATCTCGCAAGAGAAGTCTGCCTAAAAACCCCGTATCAGCTTCATGACCCTCGTTAAAATATACATAGAAATAAGATTCAGTACGATTTAGATCCTCAACCTGAATGTTTGCATTTTCAATTGCAGCACTTACAGTAGCCCACGCTCGATTAAAATCAAGACGATAGGTTAATACAGGCTGCTCTCTATTCCATATCAACTTTGTTCGACTATCCTCTAAACCCGAAGCAATGAGAGAAATAGTTTGATCATTAGTCACGTGATCACCAAGATTGTAGGCTAGATCTTTCAATATTGCCGCCTCCAACTGAGGATCGTCTGACGTTTGACTCCAGTCGATTTTTTCAGGTGAATACCTATCGCTAATTGCGCGATGTTTCAGAAAAAGTTCAGTACTACCAGACCGAACTCCAGGCTCTATTTGCAATCTTAGCTTAAGCTGTTGTTTTGACTTACCGAGCAAAACTCCTAGTTTTAAGCTTTGGAATATTGATTCACCCGTACCTTCTTCGCTGATTAGCAATTTTGTCTCTATAAAGCCCGAAGCAGGATCTGCTTTCTCGATATGTAGATTGTTTTCTTCAAAAAATCGAACAACATGCGGCCAAACTGAACGGGGGGGTACGTCAAGAAAGACCCAGCGCTGATCACCCAGTCGCTTTATCACGATTTTATCTACAGTAAAAGCTGTACTCAGAGACTCAGGTGGTCCAATTTTGTAGTCGGTTGAAGCTGGATCAATCTCTATATTCGGGATAGGCATTAAGTCGACAAAAATGGGCTTATCCATATCATCAGGGATAACCAACGGTGGGGTAGAGCCGTTCTCTAGACGAGCCCGCACCGCAGTTTCTTGGAATAAGCATCCAGAGAGGCTACAAAATAAGAGCATAAAGAAAACAAATTGCATTAACCGATTCATAAGTTCCCTATAATGCCTACTTAGTTATGTTAGCAAGCCGCATAGAATCAAGTAGTTGATCATGATGCTCTATTGATAGTTGGGTAAGGGGCAAGCGAATACCTCTCGGTATAAGACCCATTTCTGCTAATACCCATTTAACTGGAATTGGATTAGCTTCGAGGAATAGATGGTTATGTAATCCCACCAAACTCTTATCGATTGCAGCTGCATCTTTAGCTTGTCCCGCTATGGCAGCATTGCACATCGCTGCCATTTTATCTGGAGCCACGTTCGCGGTCACACTAATTGTTCCTTTTGCACCATTAAGCATGAGCTCTCGTGCTGAAAGATCATCCCCGGAATATACAACCAAGTCACAGAGTTCCAAGATCTGTCTCGCTCTATCGATATCACCAGTGGCTTCCTTGACCGCTACCACACTATCAAGCTCTGCTAAGCGAGCTATAGTGTGGGGAAGCATGTCACATGCGGTCCGAGAGGGCACATTATAGAGCACTTGAGGCAGGTCTACGGCATCTGCAATTGCTTTATAATGCTGATATAAGCCTTCCTGCGTAGGCTTATTGTAGTAAGGCGTTACCAAAAGACAGGCATCCGCACCTGCTTGCTTTGCTGCTTTTGTTAACTCAATAGCCTCCCATGTGGCATTTGCACCAGTACCTGCTATAACAGGGACCCTTTTCCGAACGCTATTTACCACATGCTCAACAATGGCACAATGTTCATCCATGGAAACTGTTGCTGATTCTCCTGTCGTTCCCACCGGGACAATGCCTGCCGTCCCCATTTCAATATGCCATTCCAAGAGTTCATCAATAGCCCGCCAATCGATATCACCGTCTAATGTCATCGGGGTGACTAGAGCAACAATACTACCACTCAACATGCAAACAGCTCCTCACAAAATTCTAATTTTACTGGGGGTCAAAGACCTTCACAATAGATGGTTTTAGCATACCAACCTTTATTTTCTACTAGCGAACTCCAGAGGGCCAAGCATTGATTATCGCTTTAACAAGAGTAGCCAAAGGTATTGCAAAAAAAACCCCCCAAAGTCCCCACCAACTTCCAAAAACGAGCACCGCAGTAATTATCGCAATTGGATGCAGGTTATTAGCTTCCGAAAATAACAAAGGGACAAGCACTAAGCCATCAATTCCTTGAATAATTCCGTAACCTATCACCACATATACAAATTCTGAGGCCCAACCAAACTGGAGGTAAGCGATAATGAGTACAGGAATTGTAACGGAAATCGCACCAACGTAAGGAACGATTACGGATAAACCAACCAAAAATCCCAATAATACGGCATAATTTAGACCCATAATTGCGAAGAAAACATAACTTGTAATCCCTACGATAAGAAACTCTATAAATTTTCCACGAATATAGTTGGACATCTGCTGGTTCATCTCTTTCCCAATTTTATTCATCAAAGGCCGTTTATTAGGAAGAAATGATAAACACCAGCTAATAATGTGCTCCTTATCTTTCAGCAAAAATAAGACAAGTATCGGAACTAAAAGAACGTAAACCACGACAGTAACTAAGACCGGCAACGAAGATAGCGAAAACGAGACCAGCCATTCGGTAATACCAGTCGCTTCTGAGCTCATCATGTCTACCCAAATACGAATCTGCTGTTCAGGGATAAACCCGTACAATTGATCTGGTAGTCTATCAAGAATCTCCTGGACACGATTTATCATGGTTGGCAAGCCATTTACTAAACTCTGTAACTGCCGCCAAACTAGAGGAATAACAAAGAAGAGAAACCCGATGAAACCTCCAAGGAAAACCAGGAATGTTATTGAAACGGCTAACCCTCGGGGTATTTGAAAGCGAGAGAGCAAAGTAATTATGCCTTGCATGATGTAAGCAAGGACAATTCCAGTAATTAATGGCGCAAGGATTGCTCCCATTGTGATGATTATCACAAAAAAAACAATTAGGATCGCAGTAAAAAGCAGCGCCTCCTCGTCAGACAGGTGAGCGTCAATCCAACCTCGAACCACGTCAAACACTATCTATACCTTCCGCAATAGGTAAGTAAATACGCCATCTACCTCTTTACTTTCCAAGAGTTCATTACCGCTTTGCCTCGAGAATACCTCGAAATCCCGCTTAGAACTCGAATCAGTACTTATTATTTCAAGTATACAGCCACGCTCCATATTATTAAGAGCCTGTTTAGCCTTTAAGAGAGGCATAGGACATGTAAGCCCACCTGCATCAAGTTTTTCATCTGGTTTAAGCACATTTTTACTCATAATATCCTTATTATAGCACCTGAATGAACTGCGCGATGAAAGAACGTTTTGATAAACCGTGGTCTAATGTAATTTAATTAGGGTCTTTGTGGGACTGGTGCAGAATAACTTAAAAATTTATAGTTTAGCCTGCTGGCTTGTAATGATACTGACCCCAACATTTTCGGGTCCAGTTTATGCTAGTAATCAAAATTTACCATCACTAGGCGATCCTATGTCCGCCTTGGTCTCTTCAGCCCAAGAAAGAAAATTAGGCCAGGGATTCTTACGCGCGTTGCGAAAACAAGCGCCAATACTTGACGACCCAATTATACAGGACTACCTCGAACATCTTACCTACAAACTGGTCTCTAATAGTCAATTAGATGACCGGAGATTAGACCTTATTATAATAGATAGCCCTACACTGAACGCTTTTGCCGTGCCTGGAGGAATAATCGGTATCCATGATGGCCTCTTTAAATACTCAGAAACAGAGCAAGAACTAGCAGCCATATTAGCACATGAAATCGCTCACTTGAGTCAGCGCCACTACGCAAGAGGTGTTGAAGCTCAACAAAAATCGAGCATGCTCACGATGGCTGGGGTTCTTGCAAGCATTATAGTAATGACTACTGTAAGCGGCGAAGCAGGCACCGCACTGCTAAGTACCGTTCAAGGGGTGTCAGCATCAGATCAATTGCGTCATAGCCGAGCGCGAGAGGCAGAGGCCGATCGTATTGGCATAAATACTCTTATCGCAGCCAAAATGAACCCCCGAGCAATGGCCTATATGTTCGAACAGTTGGAAAAAACAACGCGGTATAAGTCTAATTCGATGCCAGAGTTTCTTCGCACACATCCAGTGACACAGTCAAGGATTACAGACGCTTACAATCAAACTACTAAATATCCAAGTAAAGACTATCCCTTAAATATTGATTTCCAAATAATGAAGGCTCGAGCAAAAGCTATCAATGCCAGATCACCGAGTGAAGTAATACCCTACTTTTTAGCCGGGATTAAAAATTCGGACTTGGTTAGGCAACATGCAAATATATACGGTCTCGTACTTGCACTTACGGAAGAAGGAAAATTTCAAGAAGCAAAAGTTAAGCTTGCTGAACTACTAGAAATCTATCCTAATAAAATTTCTATCAGAATAGCAGAAGCTAATGTTTATATGATGCTACAGCAGTTCAAAAAAGCTGAGGTGCTTCTTAAGGATGCCCTTGCAAACAATCCAGGCAACTACCCTCTAACAATGATGCTCGCTGAAGTTTTAATGAATACTTCACCAGAGCGTTCCCAAGACCTACTTACTAAACTAACCACAGAACGTCAAAATGATGCCTTCGTTTGGTATCACTTAGCAGAAGCCGCAGGGTTAGCGAAGGATATTCCTGCCGTGCATTGGAGTCGGGCTGAATATTTTGTATTAACTGGTAACCTTGATCGTGCGATTCAGCAGCTAAGCTATGTGGTACCTCTTGTCCCAAATAATTTCCAACAAGAGTCGAAAATAAGGACCAGGATCAAAGAGATTGAAGCGATTAAAAAGGAAGGGCGATAACTACCTCCTTCTAATTCGGAAATTGTTGCTTTCAGCAAAAGAGACCATACGTTTGAGTGGTTGCAATGCTTTCTCCGCTACAGTCTCGTCAACAAAGATCTCATTAGTACCCTCTGTAAGGGCGTTTTCAAGGCATTCTAGGGAATTCATCCCCATCCAAGGACAATGCGCACAGCTTCGACACGCGGCCCCATTACCTGCAGTCGGCGCCTCGATAAACAGTTTATTTGGAACCAAAGATCGCATTTTATAAAAAATGCCTTTATCTGTAGCTACGATAAACTTATCGTTTGGTAAATCACGGGAGGCTTTCAAAATTTGAGTTGTGGAACCAACCACATCGGCCAAAGCGATTACCTCTCCCGGAGATTCTGGATGAACCAATACTGCGGCATCGGGATGAACATTCATCAGATCCTTCAATCCTTTCGCTTTAAATTCCTCGTGCACGATACAGGAACCTTCCCACATCACCATATCTGCACCAGTTTCTTTCTGAACATAAGAACCCAAATATTTATCAGGAGCCCAAAGTATTTTTTCACCTTGACTGGTCAGATACTCTGCTACCTCTAAAGCAATACTAGAAGTAACCACCCAATCTGACTGAGCTTTGACTGCTGCAGAAGTATTGGCGTATACAACCACCGTCCTATCAGGATGTTTAGCGCAAAAAGACGCAAATTCATCAGCTGGGCATCCTAAATCTAAAGAGCAAGTAGCTTCCAGCGTTGGCATAAGCACACGCTTCCAAGGACTAAGTATCTTCCCCGTTTCACCCATAAACTTGACACCTGCCACAATCAGAGTCTTCGCTGGATGCAAGCTTCCGAATCTAGCCATCTCTAAAGAGTCAGAAACACAACCGCCCGTTTCTTCTGCAAGCTCTTGTATCGCATCATCAGTATAGTAATGCGCAACTAAAACTGCGTCCTCCCTCAAAAGCAAGGTTTTGATTCTCTCTTTGAAATCATCAATTTCTTCCTGAGCTAAGAGATGGCTTTGGTGCAGAGGAACATCAAAAGCAATACTATTCAATCTTCATTCCAGTTCATTATTTATAATATATTATACTTAATTGCGGAGAAGTGGGGAGATAGTGAGTAGTGAGAAAGGTTGCATTTTTTGTCCCAAAGTTTGAGGCAGTCTACGTTAATTCGAATTACTTCCGGATGGCGAACGAGCTACTTAAAAGAGGAATCTCTGTTACCTTACTGTTTATTGATACACTTTCTCTACACAAATCCCATATTACCGCCTCGGGATGGGAACACACCCAACTTGTCCACAAAGTTCAGCCTCCTCATGAACTGACCCGTTTTAATGTGCGCGAGTTCACTGATCTTTGGATTTTCTCACTTGGTGCAAAAGAATCTTTTCTCGACAAATACCAACTTCTTTATACAAGTAGCTGTGGAATACATTTTATAAATTCTCTGGAAGCTATAATGCATCTAAAGAGCAAGTATTACATCACGAGTAATACCAAGGTGTTTAGACATCCGGAGACTCACGCATCAACAGATGCTAACGAGCTACTAGATATTGTTGAATCCTCGAAAAATACTTGGATCGCAAAACCACCGGCAGGCAGCTTGGGCCGTGATGTCTTTCTACTGCAACCCGGCAATTCAAACAACCGGGTGATACTCGAAAATTTATGTGGATCTAGAGGTGATCAGTACGCGCTAGTACAAAAACATATATCCGAAATTGAATATGGAGAAAAAAGGGTGCTCATAGCTGGCGCGAAAGTAGTGGGTCAATACAAACGATTAGCGACTGGTGACCATCGCACTAATCTTCTGCGGGGAGCAAAAACTGAGGCATGCGATCTAACGCCAGATGAAACTGCCTACTGCAATCAAATTGGGGTATGGCTTCGTGGAATCGGAGCAAACTATGTCGGTATTGATATGGTTTACCCTTGGGTAATCGAGTTTAATGTAGTCAATCCAGGGGGTCTAATGACAATAGAGGATTTAACAGGCAAGGACCTGGCGCCCAAAATACTTGACCAACTAAACCTAACTTGAGTTTTCAACGCAAATGTTTAATATACGGCTCTCTCGTGAATGGGCCGTTAGCTCAGTTGGTAGAGCAGCTGGCTTTTAACTAGTTGGTCCCGCGTTCGAGTCGCGGACGGCCCACCAAATCGGGAGCGGTAGGCCACTACTTGCGAGTTATGATCATCTGTCTTCACTGACTTTGTAAATCTACAAATCTTTTATAACGTCCATATTCTCTAGACATCAAAGCATCATGGGTACCCTCTTCTTGTATCTTACCATCCTCCAAAAAAACGATTCGATCTGCCTGCACGATTGTAGAAAGTCGATGAGCTATGATGATCACGATTCTATCTTTTGCGACCTCTTGGAGAGCAGAAATTAAATAGGCCTCCGTCTCTGGATCAAGAGCAGACGTTGGTTCATCAAGCACTAAAATCGGCGTCTCCCGAATCAAACCACGCGCAATTGCTATTCTCTGTTTCTGGCCCACCGAGAGCTTGCTATTAGTTGTACCCAAATGAGTTTCGTATCCTTCTGGTAAACTAGTGATAAAATCATGGATTCCCGTGATTCTTGCAAAGTGCATTACCTTTTCCATGGTCGCTTTGGGATTGCCGTATCGAATATTGTCTGCAATCGAAATCGCAAGCGTTTCTGTTTCCTGGAATATGTAGGTTATTTGACTACGTAAACTATCGATAGAAACATCATTAATATCCTGACCGTCAATTCGGATATAACCTTCCGTAGCGGTATGATATCGAGCGATCAAGTAAGCAAGAGTCGTCTTACCTGCACCCGTTGGGCCCGCGATGGCAACTATTTCTCCCATATTCGCTTCAAAACTTATATCTGCAAGTGCTCTCCTGCCATCTGGATATACAAAACCAACTTCCTCAAACAAAAGGCTCTCACTTATTTTTGCCGTAGCTTTGGAGGAGTTGATTCTTTCTTGCTCCATATCCAACATTGCAAAAACCCTGCGGGCTTTGGCAGCTGGTTCCTGCAAACCTATCCAGAGCCAAGCCAGAACCGCAGCAGGCTCGCTCACCGCCATGAAATAGCCAATCACTACAGCATAGTCCCCTGGCGTCATTTCTCCCGAGACCACCTTACCCAGCACATACAGCATTACGCCCCAAAACAGTATTCTGCCGGTACTTTCTCCAAACTTGTTAACTAAGTTATTGACCAAGACTAAGTAGCGATCCCGCCGAAAAGAATTGGCGCTAGCAAGCGCAAAACGCTCTTTCTCAATCTCATTCACACCCAAACTCTGTACGGCCTGAATATTGTCCATTCCTTCCTCTGTGGTGCTCACGAAAACCGATCCCGCTGCCGCACTTGCCTGCGCTCTCCGACGAATCATTCGAGAAAAGGGTGTTGTAACAAGAAGGTACATCGGCATAGAACCAACAGCTAACCATACGAGGATGGGGGATTCTGGGTAAGCACTCGTCATTGTATACGCTGCAGTTATAATCGTAACTACTGCCCAGCCCAAAATTTGTACAATCCATCTTATAACAGAAGGTATGGAGTGCACATCATGCATTGCTCGAAAAACCGAATCCCCAATAGGTTGGTTATCTAGTTTAGTAATTGGTAATAAACGCAGACCCTCAAATAATCGAGAACGTACCATATGCAACAAGGAGTGTTGCATCCGAACCTCGATGAGATTACCAATGTAATGCCAGACAATACGAAATGCTATACCAAGCAAAGTCCAAACTGCCAACCAAAATAAAATAGCGACGGCAGACTTATCTAACAAAAACTCGATTACTGGCATTAAAAAGGACGGATAACCAGAGCCGTCTTCGGGTAATGGATTGCCCAGTACAACCTGATCTACAAGCACTTTCCCAATCCACGGTGCGACCGCAGTAGTAACGATTTGTATGACCCAACCCATAGATAAAACTACTGCAAACCTCTTCCAATAAAATCTTATGAGTAGCAAACAACGCCAGATCAAACGGGCCGTTGTACGATTATCGATGTCCGTCTCTGAGTCAACTAAGCTCGCCTTCTCATCAAGAGCTTCTTCATCTTCACGCAGCTTTTCGAGAGAGAATTTACTCTCTCTCGTGAAAGTATCAGTCAAGTGTAATATCTCCTGATTCAGCGCGCACAAAGGATCTGTATAGTCCAGATTCTATCGACATAAGTTTTTGGTGATCACCACTTTCCACCACCTTGCCCGATTCTAGAAAGAGAATCTCGTCTGCACGACGAATTGTCGATATCCGATGAGTGATAAGGAAGATTGCTCGCTTGGACGAATCAAGATTTTCAGCCCATTCCCTTAAATTCTCTAGGACTCGGTGTTCAGTATCAGCATCAAGCGAGGCAGTAGGTTCATCCAGTAAAAGAATAGGTGTATCGCGAATTATCGCTCGAGCTATAGATATTCTCTGACGCTGACCTACCGACAAACGTCCTCCCCTATCTCCTAGCATTGTATCGAGGCCATCTGGCATCGTTTCCAAGGTTTCTTGTAAACAGGCAATTCTGACTGCTTCGTTTATTTTTGCTTCGTCTGCGTCAGGCACAGCATAACGGATGTTATCTCTAATAGTCATACCAAAGAGAACATTTTCTTGAAGCGCAATCGCTATATGCTTTCGTAAGGAATCTACTGAAAAATCCCGAATATCCTTTCCATCTATTGAAATAACGCCCCTATCTGGGTCGAATAGTCTTAGTAATAGATTAACCAGTGTGGATTTTCCCGAACCCGTCGGACCCACAATCGCTGTGATAGTGCCCGGAGCTGCAACCAGATTTACTCCATCGAGAACGGGTCTTTCAGGAGAATAGGCGAACGCAACGTCTTTAAAGCGTATTTCCTGCTCGAATTTTTTAAAGGGTATTGCACCATGCTTATCCCGAACCTCGGGCTCCATATCCAAGATATCAAAGACACGTCTTAACCCCATAGCAACATCCTGAGCCCACCCCCATATTCGCATTATTTCAACGATTAGGCCCACGGCGCCCTCATACCGCTCCCGGGTCCACTGGTAAGCAGAAAGATTCCAGACTACAAACGAAAGGCCAGCCAAGGCAATCAATTCCCTAGCAAACGTGGGTTGACTAGTACTAGACCAGAGGGCCATAAGGCAAACCCCTCCAAAAATTAATACGGCCGAATAGGACTCAGTAATAACACTTACCCTAAAACCCAGCCTTTCATTACGATATTCAGCATTAAAGGCGATCATAGAATCATCTTCAAAATTAGCCTGAGAGCGCTCCCCTGCCTCATAAGCCTTGGTTAACTTTATCGACCGGAAAGACTCTTGAACCATAGAAGTAAGGTCTGCGTTAGCAATACGCTGCACCAATGAGCGTGTTCGAAACCTGGGCATTGCCCAGCGAGCCACCAAAAATGTTGGCACGAGGGTAAATAGGATAATGAAACCAAGTAAAGGTGATAAAATGGTTATCAGGGCAGCTGTGACGACCACATTAACAAGCATTACTGCTAATTCACCTAACACCTTTAGAACATGAGTCACAGTCTCAGAATCTGATTGAATTCGCCAAATAGAATCTCCTACTCGGTGATCCGAATGGTGGCGGAGTGATAATTTGTGCCACTGATCGACTAAGGCAAGTCTCAGATCGTGATTAATACGCTGAAAAACCCAAATTATGTAATAAAGTAGAAAAATATCGAGAGGCCAGAGCAACAGAAACCACGCTAGCTCAATCTTAATTGGCGCCCAACGCAGTTCCATTCTTTGTGCCTCTGAGAGAACGGCCAAGGCTTCCGCTGACATGCTAGGGTAGCCAAGTAGCGCTGATAAGCCTGGCATGAGAGGTTCATTTTGAAGTACAGACTGATTAATAATTTCTGCGGTCACCAAACCGATGAATAAAACACCTAGGCCTTTGAGCGCCTCAAGACCATAATAGTAAATAAGGTGTGAACCAACCCTTACCCTAAATTTTACCCCGGTTGGAACGATTCGAATCTGGACAAACCAACCCAGCAAGCAGACTAACGAAAGAGTACCCGTATAGATTTTAGTAGCCAATCCTTCTACCAGAACGATGGCAATCATATTCGCGAGTATCAGAGACAACACGACCAACACTAGAGAGACAGTCTGGATTCTGCCGGTCAAATTTGGAAGCGGCCACGAGAAGATCACAGCCAGAAGTATTAGCGAAAATAAAAAATTGTACGGATATTCGAACGTAATAGGGACAATGCTGCAGTAGGGGAAGAGCACCGCCAAAATAGTTACGAGCAGAGGCATGTAGACGAAGCTATAGCCACGACCTCTAATAAGCTCGGCAACACGTTCTTCAACGCCAACGCCAGGCATCCACCAACGACCCAGGACCTGCGGCGAAATATATGGCCAGCTACGCGCCAACAGGATTACTACAGCATTGAATCCGCTCGTATCGTCTTTGGCAGACAAATCTCGCGATTCCGGAATAGGAGCACCTTCACCGTAAAAAGGTACCGCATCAGCAAGATTTTGCGAACGAACTGCTGTTTCTCTGTCCAATTTTTAACCCACGTTTAATCTAGTTCACTGGGTCAAAATAACATTTCAACTTGACCAGAGTACGGAAAATACGATCTAACTTTTTCCCAGAATGGAAATCAATATGAAAATACTATCCCTAACAAAAAGCTTTCATGATAATTATCAAAGGTTACTTCATATTAACTTTTGTTCTCAAAGACCACTACAAATTTTCGATAACCCTCTTGGCTCGGGTTACAATACTTCAACCTGCACAACTCAACTTATCCCTAAGATAAGCCTCAGCCAAAGTTGCGACCGTTTTCCCTTGATGCACCCTGACAACTTGTTCCAGCAAATCGCGCGCCCGCTCGCAATCCCCCAGAAGGTTATATACCTGACCCAGCTTAAATGCAGCATCTGGTACCTTTCTATGTTCAGGATAGAACTGAATTACGCGCTCTAGGGCTTCGGTTGCATTCTCCAGATCAGGTTCTGACTTCGCAGCATAAACCTGACCCAACCAATAATAGACGTTTGGAGCATAGTTTCCCTCCGGGAAACGATTGATAACCGCCCGAAGCTGCGAGATAGCGAGATCATACTGTTTATTACGAATCAGATCATGAGCGATATCATATAATGTCTGCTCATCTTGAACTCCAACAAAGTCATCAGCCGTAACAGGGTTTTCTTCAGATGTGTTAGAGGACAAGTCCCGTGTAGTTCGCAATGTTTTAATATCCGCATCCAGATTTTGAAAGCGCGCGTCCAACTCTAAATAACGATCATCTTGAGTAGATCTCATACGATCTACTTTGAAAGTGATCTCCTCCAAGAGCCCACGCAACATCATAATCTCCCTCTCTAACAATTGAACCTGATATTGGGTCTCAATCGCAGAGCCCACTTCAGGTCCATCGATTGGGGGAGAAAAAGGTTCAAGAATAGGGTCCTTATACGAAGCGGCGGAAGATTCTTCGACTACTATCGCACTTATTCCTTGGCCTGATACAAGCGAAACTTGGCTTACCAAAAGAACTAAGCTGTAAAACCCTACTCTTCTCCAACGGAGCATCCTCATCCGTCTGTCCGTATTAGCGGTAAACTATCTCTACACGTCTATTATAAGACCAACTCATTTCAGTTGAACCGGTCGCGTAAGGCTTCTCTTCACCATAACTAATAACTTCTATTTGTGACGACGAAACTCCTTGAGCAACTAGATAAGCTCGCACCGAATTAGCTCTGCGTTCGCCAAGAGCAAGGTTATATTCCCGTGTGCCTCGCTGATCTGCGTGTCCCTCAAGTCGGGAGCGCAGAGAAGGATTCTGCTTCATCGCTGCTGCATGTTTATTGAGTTCGTCATGACCGACCCGTTTCACGATAGCTTGATCAAAATCAAAGAAAAAACGGCCTTGAAGCATCTCTTCCCCAAAACCAGATTCTGAGGGTATAACTAGTTTAGAACCCCTTACAGAGGGTTCTACTGTTTTCTTTACTTGCTCTGGAGCCTCAGTGCTTATATCGCTGGCAGCGGAAGCATCTTCGTCACCACCTACAGGCTCGTTGCTCGCACAACTAGCTAATAAAATTGACATGAGGCCAACCGTCAGCCAGCCCAGCTTTCTTAGTGTTCCCATGTTCTACTCCTATATATGAACGCGTTTCGGATTTCCTAATTAAAACAAAAATTTAACCTGAATTCATCGTCGCTGCGGATTTTTGAGCTTCAAGCGCATTGCAGTTATCGCATGATTAATGTCAATAGAGGAGAAATCAATCCAAAATTGACTTTATTATCGTTCTTTTCCTCGGCGACCAAGCCGGCTCCCTCACTTCTCCCTCGCTCGACGGCAGTTTGAAGCGAACACCCCCATCAATTGAGACCGCTGCCAAAATGCCCTGACCATCATCTTCAGTAGCATAAATTACCATACTTCCGTTAGGCGCGATACTTGGAGATTCATCAAGAGATGTTTTAGTTAAAACGGAAAGGCGTCCCCTGCGAAGGTCAAGCAAACTTATATGGTAGACATCATTACGACGGTGTACCATGACCATCGCACTTCCATCCGCTAACACGCTGGCCCCGGCATTATAATCTCCCTCAAATGTTAAACGTTGAATTTTAAGGTCATACAGATCTACCTTATAAATTTGGGGACTCCCACCACGATTTGAGGTAAAGATCAGAGATCGCCCATCTGGAAACCATGAGGGTTCGGTGTCGATTCCATAGTGCCTGGTAATCTGTGCCATTCGTCTTGTATTTAAATCGTAGGTCCAAATATCTGGGTTACCCGATTTACTCAAAACAAGTGCTAGTTTTTGTCCGTCTGGTGAGAACGAAGGTGCTCCATTAAGACCTTGAAAGTTAGTTATGATTCTTCGGGTTTTTTTTGACAGGTCGTGCAAATAAATGGCCGGTTTACTGTCCTTCTCGAAGGAAACATAAGCTATCCGACTACCATCAGGGGCCCAAGAAGGAGATAGGATTGGCTCAGAGGTTTCCAACACAGTCTCAACACGAAAACCGTCCGAGTCTGCAATATTAAGTCGATAGGTCCGGTCTTTAATTGAACCCAGCGCTGTCACATACATAATTCGAGTCGAAAACGCTCCCGACATACCGGTAAGTTTTTCAAAGACTCGGTCACTAATATGATGACCCAAATCTCTCAATTCATTACGATCAGCGACAACTGTTTCTGAAAGTTCACGAGATTGTTCGAACACGTTATGCAGCTCGTACTCTACCCGAATCTCATTGCCCCTGATCGTGAGTGAGCCAATTACCAAATATTCCACTTTTAATAGCCGCCAGTCTCGATAAAGCACCTCTTTAGAACGATGAGGTCGACTCAACATCCCCTCAACAGGGGTGGTAACAAACCGCCCGCTTAGTTGAAGATCAGAATTCACCACATCACTAACTTTCTCAGGAAGACGACCCCAACCTTTTCGCTCAAACGGTACTACAGCAATACGAACTGGTCTGTCCAAACCTTGAGTTACCTCTATTCGAAGATCGCTTGCAACCGCCAACGTGCAGAAAAGTAATAATAAGATGAGATTGAACCGCAAAAATAACTGCATAATCTATAATCTCAGATCTTCTGGACGAAAAAGAATAGTAAATTCTCGAAAATTTTTCTCAAATTTTCTCGAATCAGAAGGGACCAAAAACCTTTCTGCCTTAGTCACTGCTAGGACCGCAGATCTATCGAAAGCAGCGTTACCACTTCTCTTTTCCAAGATAACTTCAATCACCTCGCCCGTCGGGACGAGAAATACTCGTAATTGAACCTGCATACCATTCCTCGCACTGGGTGGTCGCGACCAGTTTTGGACTATATCTCGTTGAATCTGGCTAATATAGGCCTGTGTCTTTTCATTATCCGTAACGGCCATTCGACCATTTTCTTCTTTAAATCCTAGAATCATTAATGGTTTTTCTAGCTTGATTAGGCGCTTGGTAACAGGGTCTAGAACTTCTTCTCCAGCAGTTTCACTGTTTAAAGGTAAGAAATCCTTTCTTCTATCCATTTGATAAGTATCTTTAACGGCAATCGGAGTATCGGGTTCTCTTGAATGGGTTGGTACATCAAAGGAAGTTAGCTCATGGGCGGCTTGTTCGACCTTAATCGATCGACCCTCCTGAATTTCTTTTTGTTTATGCGGGTTTTCAGAAACTAAATTTGCCTTAATATAAAACAATTCATCGCCAAAAGGCTGAGTAGGCGCAGCTTCAGACCAATTCGCAATCACTAGCCCCAACACCGTTGCATGTAATATAACTGCTAATAAACTCGGCACCAAATAAGTGAAAGAAACCCTCAAGTTGGTGGCTCAGTAATCAAGTTAACGTTAGTTGCACCGGCAAGTTGTAATATGTTCATAAGATTTATAATAACTTCGTAAGGTAGGGACTTATCACCCTCAACAAAGACCTTGATAGTTGGATTTGCCTCTATTATTTTCCCAGCCTGCTCGCCCAAATACGCTAATGCTATCGGCTTCTCTTCATTTCCTACATTAATATAGTAAGTACTATCCTTCTTTACTGAAATCACTAACGGTAGTTCATCTGCATCGACATCAAGAGACTTCGAATCAGACTGAGGCAAGTCAATTTTTATCCCCTGATTCATAAGAGGGGCTGTGACCATAAATATCACTAGTAGCACCAACATGACATCAATGTACGGTACCACATTAATCTCTGACATTACTTTCCTACGTTTAGCCGTACCCACAAGCAACCCTCAGGATTCAAGAATACTTCGATGTAAAATACTGCTAAATTCTTCTGTGAATGCTTCAAACCTGTTCATAATAACTTCAACTTGTGCGCTAAACCTGTTATACGCAATCACCGCAGGGATGGCGGCAAAAAGCCCGATGGCAGTGGCTACAAGAGCTTCCGAAATACCAGGCGCCACTACTGCCAGAGAAACTTGATTCGCTGTGGCCAAACCACGGAATGAGTTCATGATCCCCCAAACCGTACCAAAAAGACCTACATAAGGACTTGTAGAACCAACCGTAGCCAAAAATGGCAAGTGGGTCTCCAAACGTTCCTCTTCGCGAGAAAGTGCAACCCTCATCGCCCGCTGCACATTTTCCATGACTCTCTCTGCATCAAGTCCCTCCTGCTTTGAGCGAGTAAACTCTTTAAAACCCGAAGAAAAAATACTTTCTATTCCAACACTAGAATGTGCATGATCCGCAAGCTCGAAGTATAATTGCCTTAGATCTTTCTCCCCTGACCAAAAATCATTTTCAAACTGAATAGCGTTACGACTTATTCCTGCTAATGTAAACCATCTTTGGAAGATCATGATCCATGAAACAAGTGACGCTAATACTAGAATGGCCATTACGGCCTGCACAACTGCGCTCGCGTTAATAACCAAATCTAAAATGGATAAGGATTCATTCACCAATCATTTATCCTCCTCTTCTAAAACATTGGGCTCGAGCATAGCAACAGACCCAGACGACGGCTCCAAGCCAAAGTATCTATAAGCAGTCTTTGTAGCAACACGACCTCTGGCCGTACGCATAACGAAACCCTGTTGTATCAAAAAAGGCTCATATACCTCCTCGATGGCATCTCGCTCTTCACCGACAGCCGCCGCGATACTATCTATCCCCACCGGCCCACCATCAAATTTATCTATCAAAGACATCAAAATGCGCCGATCCATAGTATCAAAACCATTAACATCAACCTTCAGCATATTAAGTGCCTCATCCGCTATTTTTGCATCTACTTTGCCAGATTTTCGAACTTCTGCGAAATCCCTCACTCTTCTCAGTAGTCGATTAGCTATACGTGGTGTTCCTCTCGAGCGACGCGCAATCTCAAATGCTCCATCTCGACTACAAGATACCGCCAGCAATTCAGCAGACCGCTTTACTATAATGGCGAGATCCTCTTCTTTATAAAAATCTAACCTTTGAACGATGCCAAAGCGATCACGAAGAGGAGAAGTCAGTAGCCCAGTCCTTGTAGTGGCACCAACCAATGTAAAGGGACTTAAATCATACTTGATTGATCTTGCTGCTGGACCCTCACCAATAGTAATGTCTACTTGAAAATCTTCCATCGCTGGATAGAGTATTTCTTCTACAGCAGAGTTAAGGCGGTGAATTTCGTCAATAAACAAAACATCACCACGTTCCATTTGGGTCAAAAGTGCTACAAGATCGCCCTTCCTATCTATTACGGGTCCGGATGTAGACGTAATCTGAACTCCCATCTCGTTTGAGATAATGTTGGCCATCGTAGTTTTTCCAAGTCCCGGTGGCCCTAGGATAAGCGTATGATCAAGACAGTCATTTCGGGCCAAAGCTGCAGTAATAGCTATGTGCATTTGCTCTTTCGCCTCTATCTGCCCAATATATTCTGCAAAATTTTTAGGCCTAATTACTCCTTCCTGCTTTAGGTCTTGATTGATTTTTTCTGCAGAAACTAGGCGGTCCTCCTCAATCATGAATCACCTTTACCGTTAAGTGCCAGTCGGCTTAAGGCCAATCGAATCGCACTTTTCACGTCTTTTTTATCTATACCTACTAAAGCCATGGATGCCTCTTGCGGTTTGTAACCCAATCCAATTAGAGCTGATTCTACATCAGCAATAACATCATTATTTCTTGTGTTTGTTGGCTGCCGAACATCCTGCGATTCCCAACCTTTCAGATTATCACGCATCTCTATTATGAGCCTCTCTGCAGTCTTCTTCCCAATACCCGGCAATGCCACGAGAGATTTAAGGTCATTATTAAGCACAGATCTTATGAAGGACGATGGATCAATACTAGATTGGATACTGATTGCTAAGCGAGGGCCGACACCATTTACCTTTATCAAGTAACGAAAAAGCTCTCGTTCCTTTTCGGTGTAAAAACCGTAGAGCGTGTGGGAGTCCTCCCTAATTATCAAATGGGTGTAGAGCGTCACTAATTCTTTTAAGTGCCCAAGTCTCTCAAAGGTAGGCATCGGTATCTCTATCTCATATCCAATACCATTTAGATCAACTAGTACCTGGTGATTGCGTTTTTCCAGCAAAACTCCTTTTATTCTGCTAATCAATGACCCGACCCCTCCTATAGGTTCTAGGACATCCGCCCATTCGCTCCATGGTAAACTGAGTATTTGTATGAGTTAAAGCTACCGCTAATGCATCTGCTGCATCTTTCTGTGGGTAATTTGGTAGCTTAAGAAGTGTCTTAACCATATCTTGCACTTGATCCTTAGATGCAGCTCCAGTACCCACAACGGCTTGCTTAATCTTTCGAGCTTCATATTCAAAAATAGGGATGCCTTTTATTGCGGCCGCTACTATAGCAACCCCGCGCGCGTGGCCAAGCTTAAGAGCTGATTCTGCACTTTTTCCCATAAAGACTCGCTCAATTGCCAACTCATCAGAAGGATATTCTTTCAAAACTTGGGACACACCTGAGAAAATTTCTTCTAGCCTTTGAGGAAGCGTCAACTTATCGGAGGCCTTGATGCAACCGCTCGCGACATACCTCTGACTGGAACCAGTCACGGCGATTACGCCATATCCTGTCACCCGCGAACCTGGATCGATTCCGATAATCAGAGTCATTAAAGGATTTAATTACAGAAAAGTCTAAAAGTCTAACACATTTAAGCTTGACAAGCCGTGATCAAACACTCACTAGTTCCTGCGGGAAATTAGCATTCGTATGAACTCCGGTTACATCATCTATATCTTCCAACATTTCTAACAATCTAAAAACTTTTTCTCCTGACTCAACATCAAGATCAGTTAATGTTTGCGGTAGCATTGTCAATGCAGCCGAACTGGGCTCGAACCCCGACCCCTCAAGAAGATCTTTAACACGCAGAAAATCCTCAGCCAAGGTAATAATTGTAAGACTTTCGTCATCTTCAAGGGTTACATCTTCAGCGCCAGCTTCTATGGCTATTTCCATAAGATCATCAACTTCTTTTACAGAATCAAATTCTATGATGCCCCGTTTATCAAAAAGGTAAGCTACGCTCCCATCAGTACCAAGATTACCCTGAGCCTTGGTAAATGCATGCCTTATTTCTGAAACTGTTCGATTTCGATTATCTGTCATAGTCTCAACGAAAACAGCGATGCCTCCCGGACCATAACCCTCATAAGTAAGCGATACTAGCTCACTGCCTTCTTTACCTCCGGCTCCTCTTGCGATTGCTCTCTCAATAGTATCCTTCGGCATCTGCGCTGTCTTTGCCTTCTCCACAACCGCACGGAGGGCTGGATTGTCATCGATATTGCCACCCCCATCTCGCGCCGATACCGTCAACTCTCTGATTATCTTGGTAAAAATTTTTGATCGCCTCGCATCCTGACCAGCTTTACGATGCTTGATGTTACTCCATTTGCTATGTCCAGCCATAGGAAGTCCTAGTTTAGATCAGGCGTTCTAACCGAGATATTTAGTTCATTTAGTTGTTCAGAATCTGCGATGCCAGGAGCTTCAGTGAGGAGACATGTAGCCGTTTGTGTTTTTGGGAAGGCTATTACATCCCTCAGCGATTCGGCTCCTGTCATAATCATGATCAGCCTGTCGAGCCCAAAAGCTATACCTCCATGCGGCGGCGCACCAGACTTTAGAGCGTCTAGGAGAAATCCAAACTTCAACGAAATCTCTTCGTCTGATAGGCCTAGTATACGAAACACAGCACTTTGCACTTCCGGTTCGTGAATACGTATCGAGCCCCCCCCAATTTCTCTGCCATTAATAACAATATCATATGCTCTGGAAACAGTATTCCCTGGATCAACTTCCATAGCTTTCGCTTCTGCAACTGGAGCAGTAAAAGGATGGTGCAAGGAAGTCCAAGCTCCTTCTCCATCACGTTCGAACATCGGGAAATCTGTTACCCAGCATCCCGCCCAATCTTTTTCGTATAAATCGAGATCCTCTGCAAGCTTACTACGCAGAGCACCAAGAGAGTCGTTAACTATTTTTACTGCGTCCGCACCGAAAAAAATTACATCATTATCTTGCGCACCAACCCGCCCTAAAATCTCTTTAACTACATCATCTGGTAAAAACTTTAATATAGGAGACTGAAGCCCTGATAAACCCTGACTTAGGTCATTTACCCTTATGTATGCCAATCCACGTGCACCAAAAATACTTACATATTTCGTATAGTCATCGATATTTTTACGTGTAAGTCTGCCTCCTCCTGGAAGCCTTAAAGCGGCAATTCGTGAGCCAGGATCCTTCGCAGGACCGCTGAACACTTTGAAATCGACCTCGGTTAACAAATCTGCGATGTCCACTAATGGCAGATCAAAGCGTAAATCCGGCCTATCAGAGCCATACCTCAGCAAGGCATCTTTGTAAGTTATTTCAGGTAAATTACCCAAATCGACACCAATAATTTTTCCAAATAGCTCACGAATCATCTCTTCGGCAAGATTCATAATCTCTCGTTCTGATAGAAAGCTAGCTTCTATGTCTATTTGGGTGAATTCAGGCTGTCTGTCGGCACGCAGATCCTCATCACGAAAACAACGTGCGATTTGATAATAACGATCAAAACCAGACATCATTAATAGCTGCTTAAAAAGTTGGGGGGATTGCGGGAGAGCAAAAAAGCTACCTGGCTGTGTGCGAGAAGGCACAAGGTAATCACGAGCACCTTCTGGGGTGGCCCTAGTCAATATCGGCGTCTCCATATCGACAAAACCTTTGGAAGAGAGGAAATGTCTTACTTCGTGGGTAACTTGGCTACGCACGCGCAACTTTTCCTGCATCTCTGGCCGCCTGAGATCAAGATATCTATACTTTAATCGAACATCCTCGCCAGCAGATGAATATTCATCAAGTTGAAATGCTGGAGTAACGGCCATATTAAGTATGGTCAGGTCCTTGCCCAGCACTTCTACCAAACCTGTTGACATTTTGGGATTTACAGCTGCCGCATCGCGAGCGCGGACAAGGCCCGAAATATGCAAAACATACTCATTTCTTACCTGATCTGCTAGCTCAAAACTAGTTTTAGTGTCTGGATCAAAAACCACCTGGATAACACCTTCATGATCGCGCACATCAAGAAAGATAACACCTCCGTGATCGCGCCGGCGGTGCACCCATCCACATAGCTCCACTTCATTGCCAATATCACCATCTCCAAGAAGGCCGCAATACTGTCTATGCATATTTACATTCCTATCCTGTTAACTCTTTGTTTATGACTACCCTAATCTGAGTAATGCTAGTCGAACTATTCACTCTTTACTGAGGAGTCTCCAGATTTTTTGCTATCATTTTTTTTCCCACCTGATTCTTTGGTAGATGATTTCTCGCTGCTGTCACTTGTTTTTGACTTCTCAGAGTCACTCACATTTCTTCTACCAGTTGTCTTAAAATCTGTCTCATACCAACCACCCCCCTTAAGACGAAAAGCAGCTGCCGAAACTAGTTTGGATAATTTTGACGCCCCGCAACTTGGACAAACCTTTAGAGGATCATCACTGATTTTTTGTAGCTTCTCCAACTTATACCCGCATGCTTCGCATTGGTATTCATAAATCGGCATTACAACCCCAGCGTTTGAATCGGATTAGGGCGAGAAATTATACAGAAAAGGTGTGCTATGGCGAATCTAGAGATCCGCTTAGCTGCCATTACACCGAAATGAGTACACGCTCTTGCGAGCTCTGAAGCAATCATATATAAATCTTTCTAAATTTATTTTTGCAAATGGCCACCAATCTAGGGCGAATTTCCAAGAAGTGGCGTGAAAACTCTCGGTAGAACTTCTAAACTTATAGAGAATTCAGTTTTTCAGTATGTAAGTCCGTTTTACTAAGAGATTTATAGGTGTTCTAACACTAGTTTTAATTAAGCAACGTTTTAGTTTGGAAAACTGAATCATAAGGACGTTATGAAAGCATCAAAATATAACATCAACACTTTGAAAGAGGTGCCCGCAGATGCTGATATCATAAGCCATCAACTAATGATCAGAGCTGGTTTTATTAGAAAAGTTGCCTCTGGGATTTATAATTGGTTACCCATTGGCCTTCGCGTACTACACAAGGTTGAAAATATAATCCGTCAGGAGATGAACGCAGCGGGAGCCCTGGAAGTGACTATGCCTGTGGTTCAGCCAGCTGAATTATGGCAAGAGTCTGGCAGATGGTCTCAGTATGACGAAGGGATGTTATTGAAGTTCAAGGATCGACACCAGAGGGACTTTTGCCTCGGACCGACTCACGAAGAAATAATTACTGATGTAGCAAAAACTGAACTCAGAAGTCATAAACAACTACCCGTGAACTTCTATCAAATTCAAACCAAGTTCCGTGACGAGACCAGGCCTCGATTCGGTGTCTTGAGAGCGCGAGAGTTTATCATGAAAGATGCCTATTCCTTTCACCTAGATCAAGAAAGTCTCGAAGGAACCTATCAACTGATGCATGATACATACGCCAAGATCCTCAATAAAATGCGACTTAAATTTCGAGCAGTAGATGCAGATTCGGGAAGTATTGGCGGGAATGCTTCTATGGAATTCCACGTCCTTGCAGATTCTGGTGAAGATAAAATTGCTTTCAGCACAGAGAGCTCTTATGCCGCCAATATAGAGATGGCCGAGGCTAAGGCGCCGGCTAATGAAAAAACGGTAATGCAATCCCTACAAAAGATCGCAACCCCAAACGCTAAAACTATCGAGGAAGTCTCGAAGTACCTTAACATTCCTATGAGTCGGCTAATTAAAACTCTCGTTGTGAAAGGAAAAAATGTTCCTTTTGTTGCACTCGCTCTAAGAGGGGATCACCAATTAAATACTCTCAAAGCTGAAAAGATTAGTGAAATTAGTAAACCCCTTACGATGGCTACCGAAAAGGAAGTTTTTTCAGTCTGCGGAGCTTCAATAGGGTCGATCGGCATTGTTCGTCTCGATCTTCCGATCATAGCGGATCGAAGTGCAGCAGCCGTGAGGAACTTTGTTTGCGGGGCAAACGAAAATGACTTTCACCTGGCAAATGCAAATTGGGAACGAGACACCAAATACAATGCGGTTTATGACCTTCGGAATATTGAAGAAGGAGACCCAAGTCCGGACGGAGTGGGACAAATTAAATTCAAACGCGGTATCGAAGTGGGTCATATCTTTCAGCTTGGGAAAAAATACTCTGAGAAAATGAACGCAAAGGTCCTCGATGAAAAAGGGGCTTCTCGAGTGATGACTATGGGTTGCTATGGAATGGGGGTATCACGATTAGTCGGAGCGATAATTGAGCAACATCACGACGAAAATGGAATTGTATGGCCGACAATAATTGCCCCGTTTCATATAGTAATTATCCCCATAAATTCCCATAAATCAGATCAAGTAACTCAAGTAACTCAGGATATATATACTCAATTGATTGCCAATGACATCGAGGTACTGCTAGATGATCGCGAAGGGTACAGACCCGGAGTAAAATTCATGGATAGTGAACTTCTAGGAATTCCATTTCGTCTTGTAATTGGAGAACGGGGATTAACAGAGAATATAGTTGAGTTGACTTCAAGACGGTCTGGAGAAATCCAAAAGCTACCGCTCAAGTCAGCCACCCAAAAAATCATGGAATTTCTAAAAGTTAGTCTAGGTTCGTAAGCGACATAATAGAGTCGCGCGTTTGAGGACCGACAAGTTCGGCATGAATAGTGCCCTCCGGCGATATAATAATCGTAGTAGGCAATACCAGTGGGCGTTCGTATCCAAATTGCTCATAGGGATCTGCCGCGAAGACTGGAAACCTAATACCCATTTCTTTAATGTTCTCCTCCATCTCGCTAGAGCCCACAGGCTCAAAATTTACCCCGAAAACCCTAAGACTCTCAGGTTGCTCACGAGACAAGCGATTCAGCTCTGGAATCTCTTCTCGGCAAGGCCCGCACCAAGTAGCCCAATAATTTATTACAATCCATTTCTCAGCAAGAACCATATTAGAAGGTCTTTCGAGAGAGGAATCATATGATTCCGACATCCCACAAGAAACTAAGAGAAGATAAATCAGCGGAGTTAGAATTCTCGACACGAACATACACCTTTGACGAGTACGTAACCCGCAGGACTAATGGATAATTTTTCGATAAGTCTCATATCCTGATTTACTAGCAAACTGCTGTTTATCTCCAGAAGACCCCTCGGTAGATCGAACTTCATATCTTCGAGTTGAAACATGGCCATCTAGCATTGCAGGGATATCACGAAGAAATTCATCCATATGATTTGTTTCTAAATGAGCATGCAGCGCCTCAATTGATTCCCATTCCTGGAACAAAAGAAGTGTATTAGGATCTGAAAGACCAATATAAAATTCGTAAGAAATACAACCCAATTCTGAGCGAGTAGCCACCGCCATTCGACGCATAATTTTCAAAGCATCTTCCCTGAGATCATCTTTAAGAGGGAAAGTGCCAT